>Ga0307486_1000603_pt1 | contig 31647 bp, 27 predicted proteins | sample CBIW02metaG_FD_203663 | JGI IMG/M metagenome (GOLD analysis project Ga0307486, IMG submission 203663) | Sea-ice brine microbial communities from Beaufort Sea near Barrow, Alaska, United States - CBIW 0.2 | ecosystem: Environmental > Aquatic > Marine > Coastal | place: USA: Alaska | collected... | reverse complement strand
CCACCCAAATTCATAGGTGCCAAGCCCCTCAAGGTCGGGACGGTCTAACAGGACATCCGACATAATTACCTCTTCTCTACCCACCACAACCCGGATATTAGTCCGGTCATTCCCGGGTTACCTCAGTCGAGACCACGGGAACGGGTTGTGTGGACAGCTACGTTGCGTACCTAGAATATTCATGGAGTCAAACGAACCTGAACCGGCCAGAGCCTAATGGGACCCTCTTCGGTACTGTACGAATTCGCGCAATCAGCCTGACAGCACGAATGAACTCCATGGAGGTTTCAATTCTACAGGTTGATCAGCAAGATGTGCGTGCTTGCCGGTCGATTCACATTTGCACAGGGCACGATCAGAAAGCACGCGATTATGAGAAGCACAGTGGGAGCAGAACCGGTGAATCGGATATACCAATGGTTGCCTGGCGCAATCGACGCACGGATTCGCGTCGTCGCGTGGCTATCGCTCGTGACCGAGATTCTCATCGTCGGGACCGGCGGCGCTGTGCGCCTCACCGACTCCGGGCTCGGCTGCCCGACCTGGCCGACCTGTGTCGCCGGATCGCTGGTTCCGACCCAGGAGATGGGGGTGCACGGCCTGATCGAGTTCGGTAATCGCCTGATGACGGGTCTGATCGGTATCATCGCGATCGCGGCGGTCGTTCTGCTGTGGCGTTTGCGCACGGAGCGCAAGGACCTGTTCGTACTCACCATTATCCTGGGTTCCGGCGTTCTCGCCCAGGCACTCGTTGGCGGCGTCACCGTGTTGACCGGCCTCAACCCGTTCATCGTCGGCTTCCATTTCACGGTGTCACTGGTCATGGTGTGCATTGCCACGGTGCTCGTGCACCGCGTCTACCTCGCTCCAGGACCGCGCACACTCGTCGTTCCGGCCGGCTTCGCCGGGCTGGCCCACGCCACGAGTTTCGTAGTGGCGCTGACCGTGATGATGGGAGTGTTGACCACCGCCTCCGGACCGCACTCGGGAGATGCCGCCGCAGGGCGAACCGGTTTCAATGCTGAGTTGCTCGAGCATGTGCACGCGTGGCCGGGCTACACGACACTTGCCTTGACGATCGTGCTGCTCGTGGCATCCGTTCGCGGCAGGCTGGCCGGGCGAGCCTTTGTCATCACGCTGCTGGCCGTCGAGCTCGTGCAGATTACGGTCGGCCTGCTTCAGGCGAACCTGGGTCTGCCACCGGCACTGGTCGGCGTGCACATGGTGCTCGCCTGCGTGCTCGCCGCCACGATGACCGCCGTCGTGCTGAACTTGAAGGCCCCGGCAGCTGCCACGGTCGACACCACGGTCGACGCCACAAAGTTGTCTGCGATGAACGAGGCCGGTGACCGGTAGCCGGTAGCCGGCGATCAGTTCAGGTTGCGATAGCTCTGAGCGGTGGCGAAGAGTGCGTCGTTCCACGGCGTGGCGGTGATGCCGAGTTCACGTTCTGTCTCGGTCGAGTCGATGACGAATGGAAGCGCGAACTGGTAGCTCGAGGCCCACACCTCGTGCATCATCGGATTGGCCAGGCCGAGCGAACGCAGCAGCCACTGCGGATAGCCGGAGACCTTTCCCCGAATGCCGTAGTGCGCGTTGAGCTGCGCGACGATGTCGCTACGGCTGAAGGTTCCGCTCGGAACATGCCAGACTCGTCCCCAGGCTCCCGTGAAGTCTGCGGCAGCGACGAGCGTTGTTACGATGTCGGGCAGGTAGCTCCAACTGTGCTCAAGCTCTGGTTTACCTACCACATGAGCTGTCTTCGATCGGAGAACGGCAGTGAAAAACGACTCTCCGAGGTGGGCGGTGCCGGTGGCTCCCGGCCCGAAATAGTCGCTGGCCCGCACCTCAACTGCGCGAATGTCACCGGCGTCGTGCGCAGCGCGCATTGCAGCCCATCCGTCGCGGCGAATCAGTCCCTTGGTTTCGGTAGTTGTCTCGGGTGAATGCTCGGTCATTGCGCCGGTCGGTACACCGTAGGGATACAGGTTCCCCATCACGACAACGCGAGCACCGGTTTCCGTGGCCGCCGCAATCGCCGCATCGAATATCGGCGGCCACTGCGCTACCCAGTCGGTGTACGGCGGATTGGTACAGAGAAAGATGGTAGACGCGTCCACGGCGGCCAGAGCGAACGCGGCCGGATCGCGCGCATCAAGAACAAGGGCGGTCGCGCCGAGGGCACTTGACCCCGATCGGGTCGCGATGGTCACCGAGTCGCCGCGCGCCGCGAGGCGCTCGGCGAGCGGACGGCCAATGAGCCCGGCACCAACAACGAGGTGTGTTTTCATGGTTTCCCTTCCGTTCGAACGTCGCAGATGCAGCTGATTCTGGCAGAAAGATGACGCCGGAACACCCGATGACCCTGTCGCGACCCCGTGTCAACGGGCATTGGCGGCGTGAACGGGCCATGAAATCCCGCGTGCCTCTCCCCCGACGCCGGTCGCCGGTGTACTCTCCAGACATGCATCTCGCTCCGGGAGCCAAATCGAAGCCGCCAGACGACGCGGCGCGCCTTGCCCTGTTTGGTCCACCGGTGTTCGGTTTAGTGCCGCAACCGCGTATTCAGGAACGTGGCTGGAGTTGGTACGGCAATCACGGGCGCACGCTTGAAGCGCAGGCACACTACTGGCTCGCCGACCCGTCAGGCAATTTCTGGTTCGAAGATTCCCCGGCCGGTCCGGTCGGCATCGCCGAACTGCGCGGTTTTGTTTTTACGGATGTGCCGGGCTCCACCAATCGCGGTGGCGACCCTATCCGGGACGCGCTCAACCAGCATCTGCAGTACATCGTTATGAACTACGCCAAGAATCCATACGATTTCGGGTCAGAATTGTGGGCTGAACGGCATACGCAGCAGCAGTCGGAGATCGAACTCGCGCTAGCGCATCGGTCGAACTTGATCGTCGACGACCTGGCCTTGGCCGCGATCAGCGTTACGGCATCCGACTTCACGGGGACAGCGATGGCCCTGGCCGGACGCGTGGTCACGGTCGTGATTCATTCGGCCGACGTGGCCAAGATCGATACCCGACTCACCCGTCGGGTCTAGATTCGCCATCCCGGGATGTCCGTTCACCGGGCTTCGATCCACCGGTCGGGGTGTGGGGTGTGGGGTGTGGGGTGTGGGGTGTGGGGTGTGGGGTGTGGGGGCTAGTCGGCTTCCTGCGAGAACACGTATCTCGTGTTGGCCGCAGCACCGGTACGCGAGACGCCCTTGTCGCGGCGCTGCAACATCCGGCGTAGCCCAGTCCCGAGCGCGCCGACAAGCATGAAGATCGAACCGACAACGAACAGTGATACCGCAAGCGTGTAGAACTGCTCGAAGGCTTTGTAGAACAATACCGACCCCACGACGAACAGCAGGTTCCCACTGACGCCGATAATCGTGTGAACGTGCTCATAATCCTGAACAAGAGTGCGGATCATATTGAGATTCCTCCGGGTTCCGAGCAAGGTTCGAAAGCCCCGGCTCTCGAGGTCGGCCGATGTCCAAGGCGAGCGTACCTTTCCCGCCCCCCAGTGGCGCAATCACAGCCCCGCTTTGCACCCTGAAATCCCGGGCTTCCCCGGAGGATGCTTTGACTCGCCGATCAGGAAGCCGCCAGCGCATACGATCCTTCACAGGCTCGGTCCGGCGTCTCGCCCGTAGGCGCAGGGCGTGCTATTCGGGATCGGTGATGAACCCTTCGGATTTCATCCACTCGAACGCCACGTCGGCGGGTTCCTCGCCGTCCACGTCGACCTTGCGGTTGAGGGAACGCAACGCCTCGTTCGTCAGGCTCGGGGTTATTTGGCCGAAGACGTCCATCAGTTCGGGGTACTGCTCAAGCGACTTGGTGAAGAACACCGGGGAAACGTTGTACGCCGGGAAGAATCCGAGATCATCCTCCAGAACGGACAGGCCGAGGGCATCGATACGCCCGTCGGTCGTGAAAACTTCGCCGAAGTTGCAGGCGCCGCTGTCCGTCGCGCTGTAGATGGCACCGGTGTCGTAGATTCCCACGTTGCCGTCGGGGACACCATCCGCGGTCCCCCTGGTCAGACCGTAACGCTCAAGCATCGGGTTCAGGCCATCGGGTCGGGAGTTGAACTCGGCCTCGACACAGAAAGTGCGGTCCTCAACCGGGAGTGCAGCGAGCTCGGACATGGTGGTGATTCCGCCGAGCTCTGGCACCGCTTCGCTACGCACAGCCAGCGCATAGGTGTTGTTCATGGGCGCCGGAGCGCCCCAGGTCACACCGTTGGTGAGATCCATGTCGTGCACTGCCTGCCATTGTTCCTGCTGGTCAGGGATGGCCTTTGTCTGTCCCAGGTACGTGAGCCAGGCCGTTCCCGTGTACTCCCACATGAGGTCTGCCTGCCCTGACAGAAGAAGTTGGCGTGCGGGTTGACTGCCGGGAACATTGCTCAGATCCGTCACCGTGAATCCAGCGGCGGATGCGGCAAGCGCGGCGATCTTGCCCAGAATGAGCTGCTCGGTGTAATTCTTCGACGTGACGGTCAGTTCCGCACCGTCCACACCCGAGATCGGTGTGATCGTGCCCGGCCCGAGCGCGGGAACGTACGCGGTCGCCGGCTGGAGGCCGCAGCCGGAGAGCGCCATCCCCGCAATGGTCAGGACTCCGGCCACGAGCGAGAGCCGACGGTACTTCACAGACATTAGATTCCCTTCGGGCGGGCGACGTGTTCCACGACGCGCCCCACCCAATCGATCAGCAGAGCGAGCAGGGCGACCAGCACGGCACCGGTGATGAGAACGGTGGTGAGATTGAGGTTGACACCGGTCGTGATGAGAATTCCGAGCCCGCCGCCATTGATGAATGTGGCCAGTGCGGCCGTGCCGACGAGCAAGACCAGGGCCGTCCGGATGCCGGACAGCATCACTGGAACCGCGAGGGGCAGTTCGACCTTGAAGAGCACCGCAGCCGCTGTCATACCCATGCCACGACCCGCCTCCACCAAACGTGGGTCCACCTGCTGCAGACCCACCATGGTGTTGCGCAATACCGGCAATGCCGCATACAGCACCAGGCCGACAGTGGCGGCCCAGAACCCAAAGCCGAGCCAGAAGGCCAGCAAGACGACAACGCCGACCGCCGGGGCGGCCTGACCGATGTTCGCGAGGGCGAGTATCGGTGCTGTGAAACGCCGCAGCGGTCGCCGAGTCAGCAGAATCCCCACGGGGATGGCAATGACCAGCACGATGACGGCGGACAGCAGCGTCAGCTGGAGGTGCTCAACGGTGTAACCCCACAGCACATCGGGGGCCAGCGTGTTGAGCTCAGTGGGCGTGAGCTTCGCCGTGACCAGCCAGATGACGAGGACGAGGAAGGCCAGGATGATTCCGACGAGCTGGAAGACGAGGGCCCTCCACGCGAGCCATCTCTTTCTGGCGGTCGTCGGGGTGATGGCCTGAGGGGCGGTTACCGGTGGATTGGTCACCACGGTGCTCACGGCTGGGCCGACTCACTTCTTGCGGCGGCCTGTAACACGCCGGTATTGAGGCCCACCGGCGCATTCGCCGACTGCTGGGCGGCATCGCCCTGCGCCTTCGAAATAGCGTCCATGATCGTCTTCACGTCAATCACACCCTTGAACATATCCCGGCGCCCGGTCACCAGGGCGGCCCCGGCGCTCGACACCAGCATCGTATCGAGCGCGTCATTCAAGGTGGCCCGGTAGCCGACAACTGGAAGCTTCGGGTCTGAGACGTTCGTGATGGTATCCAAACGGCCCAGCTGGCGCAGGGACAGCCACTGGATCGGGCGTTCGCGCTCGTCCAGGATGACGGCATGTCCGTGCCCGGCGGTCTTCGCCCGACCGAGCACGTCTGCGGCCCGCTCTCCCGTCTTGCCGATAACGGCTTCGGCCAGCCCGACCTCGTCCACGCGGGTGAGAGTGAGCTGTTTGAGTCCGGCACCGGAACCGATGAAGTTCTCGACGAATTCGTTCGCGGGCTCCGCCAGTATTCGTTCCGGTGTGTCGTACTGCACCAGCTGGGCACCCTCGTTGAAGATCGCGATCCAATCGCCAAGCTTGACCGCCTCATCGAAGTCGTGCGTCACACAGACGATGGTCTTCTGCAATTCCTCCTGAATGCTGAGCAGTTCGTCCTGCAGGCGCAGCCGGGTGATTGGGTCGACGGCGCCGAAGGGCTCATCCATGAGCAGCACGGGCGGGTCGGCGGCCAAGGCACGCGCGACACCAATACGTTGCTGCTGTCCCCCTGACAGTTCATTGGGGTACCGGTCGCGGTACGCGGCAGGGTCCAGCGACACGAGTTCGAGCAGTGCATCGACACGTGCGGCGATGCGGGCCTTGTCCCAGCCCAACATCTTGGGGACCATGCCGATATTGGTGGCGACGGTCATATGCGGGAACAGCCCGCCGGCCTGGATGACGTAGCCGATGCCTCGTCGGAGCTCGTCACCGTTCATACTGGTCACGTCGTTACCGTCGACAACGATCTTGCCCTCCGACGGCTCAATCAAGCGGTTGATCATTTTGAGTGTCGTGGTCTTCCCGCATCCGGATGGCCCGACCAGCATCACAATCTTGCCCGCAGGGATCTCCATGGTGAGGCCGTCGACAGCCGGCTTTGATTGCCCGGGGAATCTCTTGGTCACGGTGTCAAGCAGAATGCTCGCGCCGGTGACCTCTGCCGAGGGGGTGGGTTCTTGGAGTGATTCAGACACGGATACCTCGCGGAATTGTCAGTCGGCCGACGCCGACGAGAAGAAGATCAAGAATGAGGGCGAGCACGATGACGCCGATGACGCCGGTCAGCACCGATTCGAGGGAATTGGCGCCGCCGAGGCGGGAGAGTCCGGAGAAAATGAATCCGCCGAGGCCAGGCCCGAGGGAGTACGCGCTGATGGCGGCGATTCCCATGACCATCTGTGCCGAGACTCGCACCCCGGTCAAAATGACGGGCCACGCGATCGGGAGTTCAACCTGCAGAAGGGTCCGGAATCGGCTCATCCCAATGCCGCGGGCCGATTCTACGATCGTGGGAGCCACACCGGAGAGCCCGACGACCGCATTGCGCAGGATGGGGAGCGTTGCAAAGAACGACACCACGATCACTGCCGGCACGACCCCGAAACCGAAAGGAGCGATGAGCAGCCCGATGAAGGCGAAGGACGGAATCGTCAGCCCAATGGCCGAAACGGAGTTCGCGACCGCGCTGAGCGATGCGCTGCGGTACACGAGCGCGGCGATGACGACGGCGAGGACACTGGCCAGCAGGAGGCACTGCACCACGAGGCTGAAGTGCTGCCAGCCCGAAAACAAGATTTGATTAAACCTGTTCCCTAGAAAATCCAACACATTCAAACCCACTTTGCGTCGTTGCCTTGGTACACCGACACCGACACCGGCGCTGGCGATGCCGATCGCCGCGCCGAGCTATGCGCAGATACTGACTCCGGTCCGTGGGCGAGGGTGTCACCTCAGTCTATACATCGACCTGCGTTTGGGGGATTGACAAAGACGCTCTGACCGGAGAAAAAACCAGCGGACCAGTTAGAACGGCAGGAGTGGGTCTACGCCGACGGCCACGAAGAGCAGGGTCAGGTAGGCGATCGAGCCGTGGAAGACACGCATCGGGGACACGTGCTCGTGGCGAATGGCCAGGCTGTAGAGACGGTGCGTTTCGTAGATGAACCAGCCGCCCGTGACGAGAGCGACAAAACTGTAGAGCAGGCCCATGCCGGCAATCGGTATCAGCAGCAGCGAGCAGGCTACGGTGGCCCACGCATACAGGATGACCTGCAGCCCGACCTGGGCGCGACCGCGCACGACGGCGAGCATGGGAACGCCGGCGGCCTGGTAGTCGCTGCGGTATTTCATGGAGAGCGGCCAGTAGTGCGGCGGCGTCCACAGAAAAATGATCATGAACAGAATAATCGGCGGCCAGGACAAATCTCCGGTCACTGCAGCCCAGCCGATGAGCACCGGCATGCAACCGGCCACTCCGCCCCAGACGATGTTCTGCGGGGTACGACGCTTGAGAATGATCGTGTAGAACACGACGTAGAGCAGGATGGCGCCGAACGAGAGCGCGGCGGCGAGCCAGTTGGTCAGCAGACCCAGCCACAGAATAGATGCGGCACCCAACGCCCAGGCAAAGATCAGAGCTTCCCGGTCGCTGAGTTCTCCGGTGACGAGCGGTCGGTTCTTGGTGCGCTTCATGAGACGGTCGATATCGCGGTCCAGGTAACAGTTGAACGCGCCGGCCGATCCCGCGCTGAGCGAACCGCCGACCAGGGTGGCGAGGATGAGCCAGAGGCTGGGAATCCCCCGCTCGGCGAGCAGCATCGTGGGCGCGGTGACCACCAGGAGTAATTCGACAACTCGCGGTTTGGTCAGGGAGACGTAGGCTTTCAGGGTGCGCTTCAGCGTGCGCGGTCCACTGTGGACCGGGGTCTTCAGGGCGACGTCCATTAATCCTCTAACGCTAGGCAAGTCTTCTCATTCTAGGTCACGCTTGCGGCGCTCTCCACCGCGGCCGGATGAGGTTCGGGTCTTCATGTAACGTCATACGATCGGTGAGTCTCCGCTCGGTTCCGTATACTTGAATAGTTCCCCGCCCCTTTCTGCCATTCGGCGCTACACCTCGTGGTGACCATCGTCGAACGGCCGAAGTTTCGCCTCTGGGCGGTCGACCGGTAACGAATAATCAGCAGGTTTCGTTCTCTATACGTGTGACGACAATCACCGGACGGGTTGACAACAGCTCGCCCTCTTCGCTTTATAGAAGGGCCAATAAACGTGGCAGCATTGCAGTGGGATTCCATCGACAACACAGCGGTCGACACCGCTCGTATCCTGGCGGCGGACGCCGTGGAGAAGGTTGGGAATGGGCATCCGGGCACCGCGATGAGCCTCGCTCCCGCCGCGTACCTCCTGTTTCAGAAGATCATGCGCCGCGACCCGGCCGACAATGAGTGGATCGGTCGCGACCGTTTCATCCTCTCGGTCGGTCACAGCTCCCTGACGCAGTACGTGCAGTTGTACCTCGGTGGTTACGGCCTCGAGCTCGACGACCTGAAAGCCCTGCGCACCTGGGGTTCCAAGACCCCGGGGCACCCGGAATACGGCCACACCGACGGCGTCGAGATCACCACAGGCCCGCTCGGCCAGGGACTCGCCTCCGGCGTCGGATTCGCCTACGCTTCACGCTTCGAGCGTGGCCTGTTCGACCCGGATGCCGCCACCGGCGCCAGCCCGTTCGACCACTTCGTCTACGTCATCGCCGGCGATGGCGACCTGCAGGAGGGCATCACGAGCGAGGCGTCCTCACTCGCCGGCCACCAGCAGCTCGGCAACCTGATTACGATCTACGACAGCAACCAGATCTCGATTGAGGACGATACCAACATCGCCTTCACCGAGGATGTCGCCGCCCGGTATGCCGCCTACGACTGGCACGTGCAGACCGTGGACTGGAAGAAGACCGGCTCCTACGTGGAAGACGTTGCCGAATTGAATGCAGCCATCGAAGCTGCGCAGAACGAAACCGGCAAGCCCAGCCTGATCATTCTGAAGACGATCATCGGCTGGCCGAGCCCGAAGAAGCAGAACACCGGCAAGATCCACGGTTCGGCCCTCGGCGCTGAAGAACTCGCCGGCGTCAAGACCATACTGGGTTTCGACCCGGAGAAAACCTTCGACGTGGCGCCCGAAGTCATCGCGCACACCCGGCTTGCCCTCGAGCGCGGGGCGGCCCAGCATGCCGAGTGGACCGTGCAGTTCGACGCCTGGTCCGCGGCCAACCCCGAGCGCAGGATTCTGCTCGATCGGGTGCTTTCCGGCGATCTGCCCGATGGCGTCGACGAGGCACTTCCGGTCTTCGACGGCGGCACTGCGGTCTCGACCCGTGCGGCATCCGGCAAGGTCCTCACCGCCCTCGGCGGTGTCATCCCCGAGCTGTGGGGCGGCTCGGCCGACCTCGCCGAATCGAACAACACCACCATCGGCGGTGCCGCGTCGTTCATTCCGGCCGAGCACTCCACCGGCGAGTGGACCGGCAACCCCTATGGCCGCGTGCTGCATTTCGGCATTCGGGAGCACGCGATGGCCGCAATTCTCAACGGCATCGTGCTGCACGGCAACACTCGCCCGTTCGGCGGCACCTTTCTCATCTTCAGTGACTACATGCGCCCCGCGGTGCGTCTGGCCGCACTCATGAAGGCGCCGTCGATTTTCGTGTGGACGCACGACTCCGTCGCACTCGGCGAGGACGGCCCCACCCACCAGCCGGTCGAACAGCTCGCAACCCTGCGTGCCATTCCGGGGCTGGACGTTGTGCGTCCCGGCGATGCGAACGAAACCGCCTGGGCCTGGAAAAACATTCTGGAACGCCGCAATGGCCCGGCCGGGATCGCCCTGACCCGCCAGAACATCCCGGTCTACGAGCGCGGCGATGGCGCAGCATCGGCTGACACCTTCGCCTCCGCGAAGAACGTGGCCTACGGCGCTTACGTGCTGGTCGAAGCGGACGGCGGCATCCCCGACGTCATCCTCATCGGCACCGGGTCCGAAGTGCAACTCGCCGTTGATGCGCGCGCGCAGCTGGCCCTCGACGGCATCAACGCCCGCGTGGTGAGTGCCCCCTGCCTGGAATGGTTCGAGGAACAGAGCACCGAGTACCGCGAATCGGTGCTCCCTGCTGCGGTCACCGCCCGAGTGTCCGTCGAGGCCGGCCTCGCGCTGACCTGGCGCGGCTACGTCGGCGATGCCGGCCGCAGCGTTTCGATTGAGCACTTCGGGGCATCTGCTGATTACAAGACCCTGTTTCGCGAATTCGGTATCACCACCGAAGCTGTTGTCGCCGCCGCCAAGGAATCCATCACCGCGGCCTGACCGGCACCAGCTGGCCCGGTTCGGTAATACTCTGCATGATAGTTTCCGTTCCTCTTCTCCCCCACACCGCTACAGCCAGCTGCCTGACGGCAGCATGATCAGGAGATTTCACCCATGACAAACCCCACCCCCCTCGCCCAGCTTTCCGCAGCGGGTGTCAGCATCTGGCTCGACGACCTCTCCCGGGAACGCATCAATTCCGGCGGACTGCAGGATCTGATCAAGAACAGCAACGTTGTCGGCGTCACCACCAACCCGACGATCTTCGCCGGAGCCCTGGCCAAAGGCGAGGCATACACCGAGCAGGTCGCGACCCTGGCCGCTGCCGGCACGAACGTGACCGACGCCGTTTTCGCCATCACCACCGACGACGTCGCCGCCGCCTGCGACATCTTCCGTCCCGTCTACGATGCGACCAACGGAAAGGACGGCCGCGTCTCCATCGAGGTTGAGCCGAGCCTCGCCCGCGACGCTGCCGGCACGTCCGCCGAGGCCCAGCAGCTCTGGAAGACGGTCAACCGTCCCAACGCGATGATCAAGATCCCCGCGACGATTGAAGGGCTGGAGGCCATCACAGCAACCATTGCCCTCGGCATCAGCGTCAACGTCACACTGATCTTCAGCCTGGAGCGCCACCGCCAGGTCATCAACGCCTATCTTGCCGGACTAGAGAAGGCCAAGGGCGCCGGAATCGACCTGTCCACGATCCACTCGGTCGCCTCCTTCTTCGTCTCCCGTGTCGACTCCGAAATCAACGCCCGTCTGGAGGCCATCGGCACCCCCGAAGCCCTCGCGCTCAAGAGCAAGGCCGGCGTTGCCAACGCGCAGCTCGCGTACCAGGTGTACGAGCAGGCATTCAGCAGCGAGCGTGCGCTCGGCTTGATCAAGGCCGGCGCCAACAAGCAGCGCCCACTCTGGGCCTCGACCGGTGTCAAGGATGCCAGCCTGCCCGACACCCTGTACGTCACCGAGCTCGTCGCCCCCGAGGTCGTGAACACGATGCCAGAGAAGACCATGCAGGCTGCGGCCGATCACGGCATCATCCCGGCCGACTCGGTCACCGGCTCGTACGCAGCAGCGAACGCCGTCCTGGACGCGCTCGCCGCCCAGGGCATCTCTTATGACGACGTCACCCGCCTGCTCGAAGAAGAAGGCCTGTCGAAGTTCGAGGTGTCCTGGAACGAACTGCTCGACACCGTGCAGACGGCCCTCACCGCCGCCTCGACCACGTCGGCCGTTTGATGAGCTTTCGCATCTCGGTCGGTGGCGCTGCGGCAGACGCCGTACGGACCACAGTCCCTACCCTCGTCACGGATCTCGTTGCCTCCGGAATCACGGCGCTCGACCCCGCTCTGTGGGGGCCGGAGGCCGAAGCCGAAGCCGCTCAGCGCCTCGGCTGGACAGAATCCGTCGCGGTCTCGCGCCCGCTCGTGCCCGAGATCGAGGAACTGCGGGCAACACTGAAGGCTCGTGGTGTCACCCAGATCGCCCTCGCCGGCATGGGCGGATCGTCGCTCGCCCCCGAGGTCATCACGCGTACAGCGGGCGTGCATCTGACGGTGCTCGATGCGACCGACCCCGGTCAGGTGCTGTCTGCCCTCAACGACAACCTGGCCGGTACGGCCCTCGTCGTCTCCTCCAAGAGCGGCTCGACAGTGGAGACCGATAGCCAGCGCCGCGTATTCGAACGGGCATTCCGAGCGATCGGCATCGATCCCGCCGAACGCATCATCGTCGTGACCGACCCCGGTTCCCCGCTGGAGGCCTCCGCGCACGAGGCGGGGTACCGCGTCTTCAACGCTGACCCCACCGTCGGTGGACGCTACTCCGCGTTGACCGCTTTCGGCCTCGTGCCCTCGGGGCTGGCCGGTGTAGATGTCGGTGCGCTGCTCGACGAGGCTGAGTCCATTTCGCTGGCCTTGGCCGTCGATTCCACCGACAACCCGGGACTCGTGCTCGGCGCGGCCATCGCCGCGACCAACCCGCGCCGTGACAAGCTCGCCATTGTCTCGGACGGCACCCACATTGTGGGCTTTGCCGACTGGGTCGAACAGCTGATCGCTGAATCCACCGGCAAGCTCGGTACCGGCATTCTGCCGGTCGTGCTCGACCTGGACGCTCCCGAGCTGACCGAGGCGCTTCCTGACCTGCAGCTGGTGCGGGTCGTCGCTGACGCCGGCACCGAGCTGTTCCACGACACGCGCGACGAGATTCGTGTCAGCGGAACGCTCGGCGCCCAATTCCTGGTTTGGGAATATGCGACGGTCGTCGCCGGGCGGCTGCTCGGCATCAACCCGTTCGACCAGCCGGACGTGGAGTCCGCCAAGATCGCCACCCGCGGCCTGCTCGACGCGCGTCCCGCTCCGGCACCGGCGGCGTTCATCGCGGACGGCATCGAAGTGCGCGGTACGCCGCACGTCATCGGCGCCGCGAGCGACCTCGCTTCGGCGATCGATGCCCTGCTCGAGGAGCTGGGACCTGACGGATATGTTGCCGTTCAGGCGTACGTTGACCGCCTCGCCCTGCCGGAACTGGCCGACATTCGCAATAAGCTCGCCACGTTGTCCAAGCGTCCGGTCACGTTCGGCTGGGGACCGCGTTTTCTGCACTCCACCGGGCAGTTCCACAAGGGCGGACCGGCGACTGCGGTGTACCTGCAGATTCTGGCCACCCCAGCGGAAGACCTGGACATTCCCGAGCGCCCGTTCACCTTCGGCCAACTCATTCAGGCGCAGGCCAGCGGTGACGCGAGCGTCCTCGCCGAGCACGGACGCCCCGTTCTGACGTTGACCCTGACCGAGCCAGAGCAGAATGTCGCCGACCTCTTTCACGCTTTGGCCTAGCCGGATGCCGGTTCCTCGCGGGAGCACTCCCGTGAGGAACCACTCATTCACCGCACTACTTTCGCAGCGCCCCCGCTGTTGTGTCCCACTTTTTCCGCATCATCCCGTCAAAGGAGCTGCATGTCCCCGGTGGAAATTACTCCGGAGTTTAATCCGCTCAGGTCACCATCCGACTATCGCCTGAATCGAATCGCCGGGCCCTCCAGCCTTGTGATTTTCGGCGTCACAGGTGACCTCGCGCGCAAGAAACTCATGCCCGCCGTCTATGACCTCGCCAACCGGGGGCTGTTACCGCCTGGATTCGCCCTCGTCGGCTTCGCCCGCCGCGACTGGGACAACGAAGACTTCATGCAGGTTGTGCATGATGCCGTGAAGGAACACGCCCGCACCGAGTTCCACGAGGATGTCTGGGCCCAGCTGGCGGAGGGTATTCGTTTCGTCTCGGGCACATTCGACGACGATGAGGCCTTCACTCGACTTACCCAGACGATCGACGAACTCGACCGTGAGCGGGGAACGATGGGTAACCATGCGTTCTACCTGGCCATTCCGCCGAAGGCTTTCCCTCAGGTCACCGAGCAGCTGCGCCGCTCGGGCCTGGCCGAGCAGAAGAACGGCCAATGGCGCCGCGTCGTCATCGAGAAGCCGTTCGGCAGCGATCTCAAGACGGCCCGCCAGCTCAACGACGTCGTCGAATCGGTCTTTCCAGCGGACTCCGTCTTTCGGATCGACCACTACCTCGGCAAGGAGACGGTGCAGAATATTTTGGCGCTGCGCTTCGCCAACGAAATGTTCGAGCCGCTGTGGAACGCCAATCACGTCGAGCATGTTCAGATCACCATGGCCGAGGACATCGGTGTGGGCGGCCGCGCCGGATACTACGACGGCATCGGCGCAGCCCGCGACGTTATTCAGAACCATCTGCTCCAGCTTCTCGCTCTGACAGCGATGGAGGAGCCCATCTCGTTCGACGCTGCCGATCTGCGCGCCGAGAAGGAAAAGGTGCTCGCCTCGGTTCGCCTCCCCGCCGACCTCGGCACCGGCACCGCGCGCGGCCAGTACGCCGGCGGCTGGCAGGGTGGCGAGAAGGTGGCCGGTTTTCTCGAAGAAGACGGCATGAACCCAGAATCGGTCACCGAGACCTACGCAGCCATGCGCCTGACGATCGACACCCGCCGCTGGGCTGGAGTGCCGTTCTACCTGCGCGCCGGCAAACGGCTCGGACGTCGCGTCACGGAAATTGCCGTGGTCTTCAAACAAGCGCCGCAATACCTGTTTGCGGCCGGGCAAACTGCAGAGCTCGGCCACAACGCCCTGGTCATTCGGGTTCAGCCCGACGAGGGCGTCACCATCCGGTTCGGATCGAAGGTGCCCGGGGTGGTCATGCAGGTACGCGATGTGACGATGGACTTCGGCTACGGCCACGCCTTCACCGAGGCGAGTCCGGAAGCTTATGAGAGACTCCTCCTCGATGTGCTCCTCGGCGACCCGCCGCTGTTTCCCCGGCACGAAGAGGTCGAACTGTCCTGGAAGATCCTCGATCCGATCGAAGAGTACTGGGCCACCCAGGGGCAACCGGAACAATACCGCCCCGGAACATGGGGACCCGCATCCGCTGACGAACTATTGGCCCGCGACGGCCGCACCTGGAGGCGACCATGATCGTCGATCTGCCCGACACCACGACCGCGAAGATTTCGAAAGCGCTCGTGCGCATTCGCGAAGAGGGCGGCGCTGTGGCTCTCGGCCGCGTGCTGACCCTGATCATTGCCTCGACCCTCGGACACGAGGAGGAAGCCATCGAGGCCGCCAATGATGCCTCGCGTGAGCATCCGATGCGCGTCATCGTCGTGTCAACCCAGGACCCAACCTCGTCGACGGCGACACCTGAACCTCGGGTCGACGCTGAAATCCGCGTGGGCGGTGACGCCGGGGCCAGTGAAGTCATAGTCCTGCGCGTCTATGGTGATGCCGCCAACGACCCGGAGAGTCTGGTCACCGGCCTGCTCTTGTCCGATGCTCCCGTCGTCGCCTGGTGGCCGGGAACGGCGCCAGACGTTCCCAGCGACTCCCCGCTCGGCCGCATCGCCTATCGGCGCATAACCGATGCCTCGGCGCAGCAGGACCCGCAGGGCGCCCTACATCACCTCTGTGGAAGCTACCGACCGGGCGACACCGATTTCGCCTGGACCCGCCTGACCCTCTGGCGCGCCCAGTTGGCCGCCGTACTGGACCAGCCACCGTATGAGCCGATCACCGCGGTTCAGGTCGCCGGCGCTGCAGCCTCACCGTCCACAACCCTTCTGGCCGCCTGGCTCCAAATGCAACTCCAGGTACCGGTCGAGTGTGAGCTAACCGCTGGCCCCGGGGCCAACGGCGTACACGGCGTTCACCTCACACGTGCGTCGGGAACGATTTCCCTCGAGCGCAACGTGCCCGAGATTGCAACGCTGAGCCAGCCAGGACAGCCGATGCAGGATTTGACGCTCAAACGTCGCAGCCTGCGCGACTGCCTCGCCGACGAACTGCGCCGCCTCGATCCCGACGAACTGTATGGTGAGGTCATCACCCGCGGACTCCCGCAACTCGATGACGTGGTGACCCAAGGAACCGGAGTGTGACTGTGACTAATGATCGACGCGTGCTGGTGCACCAGAACAAGCAAGCGCTGGCCGGTTCGGTCGCTGCCCGCTTTCTGACGAACATGGTCGACGTGTTGCACGAACAGGATGAGGCAAACGTCGTGCTGACCGGCGGTTCCGTGGGCATTGCGGTGCTCGCCGCCATCAACGAATCCGCGGCACGCGACACCATCGACTGGTCTCGGGTGAATTTTTGGTGGGGTGACGAACGTTGGGTTCCCCGCGCCGATCCCGAGCGCAACGAATTGCAGGCACGCAATGCCCTGTTGAATCACATCGACGTTCCGCCGGCGAATATCCACGCGTTCGGCGCGTCCGATGATCTGCCCAACGCCGGCGACGACGCCCTCGAGGCAGCGGCGCAGCGGTACGCCGCAGAGTTGCAGGCCAACGCACCGGAGGGCGCCCAGTTCCCGCGATTCGACGTGACATTCCTCGGAGTCGGACCCGACGGACACGTCGCGTCTCTGTTCCCGCACCGATCGGGGATTCGCGAACGGGACGCCAGTGTCGTCTGCGTGCGTGACTCCCCCAAACCGCCGGCTGATCGTCTGTCACTGACTCGGTCGGTGCTGAACTCGTCGGACCGGGTCTGGCTGGTCCTGGCTGGATCCGACAAAGCTTCAGCGCTCGGGCTGGCCCTTGCGGGCGCGAGCCGCGACGAAGTTCCCGCCGCGGGAATCAAGGGACGCAACTACACTGTGTTCTTCGTCGACAGCGACGCTGCGGCCCAGGTTCCCGAAGGTCTGATCGCGCCCGCCTACTAGGCATGCCCGCGGCCCGACAAGCCACAGCGTGGCGGCCCACAAAAATGCCGGCTCCCGATTTCTCGGGAGCCGGCATTTTGTTTTGTATCGTTTGGTGTGAATCGTCAGTTCGTAGGCGACAGTTTGCCACGACGCACTCGCAGCTGATTGAGGGCCTCTTCGAGAAGAGACTCTGCTTCTTCCTCGGAGCGACGTTCCTTGACGTAGGCCAGGTGCGTCTTGTACGGCTCCAGCTTCACCACGGACGGAGGATTCTCTTTGTCGCGGCCCGCCGGAAGTCCGGACGACGGGCAATCGATGGTGACGGGGATCTCCTCGTCGGGAAGGGTCGCCGCAAAGTACCGTACGGTCTCATTGCCGAGTGCGTCCCAGTACGAAACCTTGATGCGGTCCGCGTGGAAACCGCGGTCCTGCTCGCCCATAGGTCCCGCGCCTACACGTGAGCCACGAATTGCGCTGCCGCCTGATGCCATCTTGATCCTCCGTTAACCCGTGCAGTTGTCCGCTGCAGACTCGAGCTGTTATTGGTTCTGCTGTTGACGGGATGTGCTGCTGAAAAGCCTAGGGTAACTCCGCTCAGGGCGAAAAGTTAAGCCCCGGTGTCAAACTTGGTGATCAATCCGAGCACCACGATGCACGAGATCCACAGCAGTCCCAAGATGATGGTGATGCGGTTAAGGTTGCGCTCGGCAACACCGGATGCTCCAAGGTTGGAGGTCACGCCGCCGCCGAACATATCCGACAACCCACCGCCCCGCCCCTTATGCAGCAAAATGAGCATGGTGAGCAGGAGGCTCGTAATACCGACGAGCACCTGCATGACGACCTGGAGAATCTCCACACGAAACCTTTCAAAACACGGTGGGCGCAACTCTGTGGCCCAGACCATCGTAATTATACCCTGTACGCAGGAGCGAGGCGGTTGCCCTCAGGCAACCGCCTCGCTGCTGCGTCAGAACTGCGGCGGTTTAGACGCCGACGTGCTTGTTGTACCGAACGATGCTGGAGAATTCCGGAATATCCAGGCTGGCGCCACCGACCAGGGCGCCGTCGACGTTGGGCTCCCGCATGAACCCGGCGATGTTGCCACCCTTGACCGAACCACCGTACAGAATGCGGGTTTTGTCGGCTACATCCTGTCCAAGGACGTCGGCGAGGACGCCACGCAGCGCAGCGGCAACCTGCTCGGCCTGATCCGGCGTGGCCGCCTGGCCCGAGCCGATGGCCCACACCGGCTCATAGGCAACGACGATATCAGCGGCCTGGGTCACGCCGGCGAGGGCCGCACGCAGTTGTGCGACGGGCACAGCGCTCGGGCCGTGCACGGCGAGATCGTCGGCGCTCTCACCGACGCAGATCAGCGGTACGAGGTTGTGCTTCAGCGCGGCCGCGACCTTGCCGGCTACCTGCTCATCAGTCTCGTTGTGCAGGATTCTGCGTTCGGAGTGACCGATGATGACGTACTGGCATTCCAGCTGGGCCAGGAAAGCGCCCGAGATCTCCCCAGTGTAGGCACCGGATTCCTGCGCCGAAACGTCCTGCGCACCAAAGGCGAGCGGAAGCTTGTCGGCTGCCACCAGCGTCTGCACGCTCCGGAGATCGGTGAAGGGCGGAAAGACCGCGACCTCAACCGCGGTGAAATCATGCCCGGCATCCTTAAGATTCCAGGCCAGCTTCTGCACGAAAGCAATGGCCTGAAGGTGGTCCAGGTTCATCTTCCAATTGCCCGCGATCAGCGGTATGCGCCGAGGATTGATGTTTACTGCCATCCGAGGACCTCCAGTCCTGGTAGACGCTTCCCCTCGAGAAATTCGAGACTTGCGCCACCGCCGGTAGAAATATGACCGAATTGGTCGTCGTTGAAACCGAGGATGCGCACGGCCGCGGCCGAATCGCCGCCACCGACCACGCTGAGGCCGGTTACCTCGGTGAGTGCAGCGGCCACCGTGCGGGTGCCCTCCGCAAATGGTGCGAGTTCGAAAACGCCCATGGGGCCGTTCCAAAACACTGTGTTCGATGCACGGATGATGTCCGCAAAGGCCTCGGCGGTGTCGGGCCCAATGTCCAGCCCGAGACCGCTCGCGCCGAACGGCGTGTTTTCGATCCCGTCGGCCGGTGTGGTCACGTGCACAGCATCTGCGCCGAACTTGGACGCGACCACGACATCTGTCGGAAGCACAATCTTCACGCCGAGGCGCTCTGCTTCCGCCAGATAGCCGCGAACCGTCTCGATCTGGTCGCTCTCCAGCAGGCTGGCGCCGACCTTGTGCCCCTGGGCGGCAAGGAAAGTGAACAGCATGCCCCCGCCGATGAGGAGGGAATTCACGCGAGGAAGGAGATGTCCAATGACGCCGAGCTTGTCGCTGACCTTGGAACCGCCGAGGATGACCGTGTAGGGGGCCTCCGGCTTCTCGGTCAGGCGATCCAGCACGTCGAGTTCGGCCGCGATCAGCAGGCCGGCAGCGCTCGGCAACAGCGAAGCGAGATCGTAGACGCTCGCCTGCTTGCGGTGCACGACCCCGAAGCCGTCGGACACCAGCGCATCGCCGAGCTGCGCGAGCTGCTCGGCGAACGCGAGGCGATCCGCATCCGCTTTGCTGGTTTCACCGGCGTTGAAACGCAGGTTCTCCAGAACGACGATCTCGCCGTCGTGCAACGCCGCGACCGCCTGCGTGGCTGAGTCTCCAACTGTGTCGGTGGCAAAGGCGACCGGAAGACCCACCAATTCGCTCAGGCGGGCGGCTACAGGTTTGAGGCTGTACTGGGGATCAACGGTCCCGTCGGGGCGCCCGAGGTGCGAGATAATCACCACGCGGGCGCCCTGAGCGACGAGGGTCTTGAGAGTGGGCAGTGACGCCCGCACTCGTCCGTCGTCGGTGATCTGCCCGTTCTTCAACGGAACATTCAGGTCAAAGCGGACAATAACCCGCTGGCCGCCCAGCGGTCCGAGCGAGTCAATCGTGCGTAACGTCACCGCGCGGCCGTTAGAGTCGCTCGGCGACGAACTCGGTGAGGTCGACGAGGCGGTTGGAGTAGCCCCACTCGTTGTCGTACCACGAGGCAACCTTGACCTGGTCGCCGATCACCTTGGTGAGTCCGGCGTCGAAGATGGAGGAATGCGGGTCTCCAACGATGTCGCTCGACACGATCGGGTCCTCGGTGTAGCTGAGGATCCCCTTGAGCGGGCCCTCGGCTGCAGCCTTGTAGGCGGCGTTCACTTCTTCAACCGTTACGGCACGGGACGCCGTGAGCGTGAGGTCGGTGATCGAACCGGTCGGAACCGGAACACGCAGGGCGTAACCGTCGAGCTTGCCGACGCTCTCGGGGATGACGAGGCCGAGAGCCTTGGCGGCTCCGGTCGACGTGGGGATGATGTTGAGCGCTGCGGCACGCGCACGACGAAGGTCGCTGTGCGGGCCGTCCTGCAGGTTCTGGTCTGCGGTGTACGCGTGGATGGTGGTCATGAGGCCGCGCTCAATGCCGAAGTTGTCCAGAAAGACCTTCACGAGCGGCGCGAGGCAGTTCGTGGTGCAGGACGCGTTCGAGATGATGTTGTGGATCGAGGCGTCGTAGGTGTCTTCGTTCACACCGAGCACGAGCGTCGCGACATCCGCACCCGTTGCGGGGGCAGAAACGATGACCTTCTTGGCACCGGCTTCAATGTGCTTCTGGGCATCGACGGCCTTCGTGAAACGGCCGGTGGACTCGATGACGATTTCAACGCCCAGGGCGCCCCACGGGAGGTTGGCCGGGTCGCGCTCAGCGAGCACCTTGATGGGCTTGCCGTTGACAACGATGCTGTCCCCGTCGACCTCAACGGTGGCATTCAGGCGACCGCCGACGGAGTCGTACTTGAGTAGGTGGGCGAGCGACGCGGGGTCGCTCAGGTCGTTGACGGCGACGATTTCGACGTCGCTGCCTTTGGCGAGGGCTGCTCGGAAGTAGTTACGACCAATTCGGCCGAATCCGTTGATACCGATCTTTACGGACACAAATAGCTCCTGATTATGAAAGGGCGCCACGAGGCGCGGTGTAAAAGGTGCGGGAGGAGAACGGTGGTGCCCCGAACTGATCGGGGCACCAACAGGCTACGAGAGTAGCAGCAGGCCGTTCGTCTTCTCGCGGGCGACCGAGAAACGCTCCTGCACGTTTGCCCAGTTGGCGATGTTCCAGAACGCCTTGACGTAGTCGGCGCGCACGTTGCGGTAGTCGAGGTAGTACGCATGCTCCCAGACATCGAGCATGAGAACCGGAACGGTGCCAGCAGCGAAGTTGGACTGCTGGTCGAAGAACTGCTGGATGATCAGGCGCTGTCCGATGGAGTCCCAGGCGAGGACCGCCCAACCGGAGCCCTGCACGCCAAGCGCTGCAGCGGTGAAGTGTGCCTTGAACTTGTCGAAGGAACCGAAGTTGTCATCGATCGCTGCCTCGAGTTCACCGACCGGCTTGTCGCCACCGTTCGGGGACAGGTTCGTCCAGAAGATGGAGTGGTTGACGTGGCCGCCGAGGTTAAAGGCGAGGTCCTTCTCCAGCTTGTTCACGTTGGCGAGGTTTTCGCTGTCGCGGGCCTCCGCAAGCTGGGCGAGCGCCGTGTTGGCGCCGGTGACGTAAGCCTGGTGGTGCTTGCCATGGTGGAGTTCCATGATGGTGCCGCTGATGCTGGGCTCGAGAGCCGCGTAGTCATAGTCAAGGGCGGGCAGGGTATATTCGGCCATTACTTATCTCCTTGTGCGTAGTGTCGCCGCACCGGGTGCGGCGACGATGTAAGCGACGTTTTATTCTAGCCGTGAGGGCTGCGAGCCACAGAATTCACGACCCTGAGCGTCATAAGGGCGCGACGTCATCGGGATGTAGCGGGTAGCCGACGTCTGTTCCTTCGACGCCGAGTTCGACCGCCTTCTTGTCAGCCATGGCGAGCAGGCGACGAATTCGCCCGGCTACGGCATCTTTGGTCATCGGCGGGTCGGCGTGGTGGCCGAGCTCGTCGAGGCTTGAGTCGCGAAAGCTGAGACGCAGGTCTCCGGCATAGCGCAGATGCTTGGGAATGTCTTCACCGAGGATGTCCATCGCCCGCTGCACGCGGGCGCAGGCGGCGACAGCCGCCTCGGCGGAACGGCGCAGGTTCGCGTCGTCGAAATTGACCAGACGGTTCGCTGTGGCGCGTACCTCCCGGCGCTGACGCAAGGTTTCCCAGTTGAGCACGGTGTTGGTCGCGCCCATCTGCACGAGCATGGCACCGATGGCGTCGCCGTCGCGGATGACGACACGATGCACCCCGCGGACTTCCCGCGCCTTCGCTGCGACGCCGAGGCGTCCGGCCGCTCCGACAAGCGCCATGGCGGCCTCGTTCCCAGGGCAGATGACCTCAAGCGCCGCCGAGCGGCCCGGGTCGGTGAGCGTGCCGTGGGCGAGGAACGCCCCGCGCCAGACCGCCGCGATTTCGTCTTTCGAGCCCGTGGTCAGCCGGTTCGGCAGGCCGCGGATTGGGCGACGACGGGCATCCAGCAGACCGGTTTGGCGCGCGAGGGTTTCGCCTCCCTCGATCACCTGCACGAGGTAGTGGTTGGACTGGCGCACCCCGGTAGCGGCGATGACCTGCAGGGCGCTGCGCACTCCGTAGAGTTCGGCGAGGTCCTTGCGCACTCGCCGGGCCAGGATTGCAGTGTCGAGTTCGGACTCGATCGCGATGCGACTGCTGATCATGTGCAATCCACCGGAAAACCGGAGAATTGTGGCCAGTTCGGCCGCGCGCACGGTGGTCTTGGAGACCTCCACGCGCGAAAGTTCATCTTTAACGTCGGCGGTGAGTGCCAATCGCTTTTCCATTCTGTTGATCAGTTGCAGTGCGTCTGAGTGGTGAAAGCCGGGTGGAGCAGCGGATGCTGCTTGCGGCGTCGCTTATTCGCGTCCGAGGTCGCGGTGCTTGATATTGACGGCGACACCGGGAAGTTTTTCCAGGCGCGACGCCAACTCCCGAACCATGGCAACGGAGCGGTGTTTTCCTCCGGTGCAGCCGACGCCGATGGTGGCATGGCGCTTGTTTTCCCGCTGGTAGCCCGCGAGTACCGGCGCCAGGGCCGCAGCATAGTGGTCGATGAAATCGAGGGCACCAGGTTGGGCAAGTACAAAGTCTCTCACCTCTGGGTCGAGGCCCGTGTGCGCGCGCAGCTCGGGGATCCAGAACGGGTTGGGCAGAAAGCGAGCATCCGCGACCAGATCGACGTCGGTCGGCAGGCCGTATTTGAAGCCGAAGCTCATGATGGTCACCTGCACACCCGCGCTTCCCTCGGCAGCAAACCGCTCCGTGATCGTCGTAGCGAGCTGGTGCACGTTGAGGTCAGAGGTGTCAACGACAAGGTCGCTGGATTCCCGCACCTCGAGCAGCCGGGACCGCTCCGCCGCGATACCGTCAAGAAGCGTGCCGTCGCCCTGAAGCGGGTGCGGCCGGCGCACGGATTCGAAACGCCGCACGAGCGCATCATCACGAGCTTCGAGAAAGACCACCTGAACCCGGGTGCTGCTGCGCAGCTGCTGCACTGTCTCCAGAAAATCGCCGAACAAATCGCGTCCCCGAATATCGACGACTGCCGCAATTTTGGGCAGGTTGGTACCGGCCCGTTCGACCAGATCGACGAGAGGCCGCAGCATCTGCGGCGGAAGATTATCGACGACGTACCAGTCGAGGTCCTCCAAAGCGTTAGCTACGGTGGAGCGTCCCGCCCCGGACATTCCCGTGACGATCAGCACTTCCTGCTTGTCGGGGTCCGTAGTCATTCGTTGAAAGCGCCTTAATGAGATGTTGATGGACTATCAAGCCTACCCAGAGCCGGGGGTTCAGGCGCGCAAGTGGGCGTGGATGGATTCGGCCAGGACCGGGCCGATGCCTCTGACATCCGCAATTTCCTGCACGGAGGCGACCTTGAGCCGCGCCACGGAGCCGAAATGTTGTAACAATACTTTCACGCGGGCCGGGCCGAGCCCGGAAATTTCCCCCAAAATCGAGGAAATGTCTTTCTTGCGGCGGATGCGCTGGTGAGTGATCGCGAACCGGTGGGCTTCGTCGCGAATCCGCTGGATCAGAAACAGTGCGTCACTGTTGCGGGGCAGGATCACCGGGTAGTCGGAGTCGGGCAGCCAGATTTCTTCGAGCCGTTTGGCGATTCCGCAGAGTTGAATCCCGGTGACTCCGGATTCGACGAGGGCACGTTGGGCGGCGGCGACCTGTGGCTGACCGCCATCGACGATGAGCAGATTCGGCTGGTAGGAGAATTTGGCACGTCTCTGTTCGACCTGGGCAATATCGATCTGGTCGACAGTGGCGATCTGGTCGACAGTGGCGATCTGATCGACAGTGGAGATCTGGTCGACAGTGGCGACCGCGCTGGGCACCAACTCCGCGCCACCCGCCGGCACGGACTCGGGTTTCAGGTACGCGAGCCGTCGAGTCAGGATCTGATAGATCGAATCCGTGTCGTCGGTTGATTCGGGAATGTTGAACCGTCGGTATTCGTCTTTACGGGGCAGCCCATCTTCGAAGACGACCATCGACGCGACGATATTGGTGCCGCTCAGGTGCGAGACGTCGTAGCATTCCATGCGCAGCGGGGCGGCCGACATCTCGAGGGCATCCTGGATATCTTCGAGGGCCTTGGACCGGGCGACGAAGTCAGAGCTGCGCCGGGTTTTGTAGAGCATGAGCGCCTGTTTGGCATTGTTGGTGGCCGTCACGAGCAGGGCCGCCTTTTCACCGCGCTGAGGAGCGACAATGCGCACTTTGCGTCCTGCTATGTCGGCGAGGGAGGTTTCGAGGGCCTCGGCGTCGTCAGGCAGCTCCGGAAGCACGATCTCGCGCGGTGGCACCGCGTCGTGGTTGTAAGCCGTCTGCATCATGGAGTCGATGAGTTCGCTCATCGTGACGTCGAGTTCTTTATCGACCATCCACCCCCGCACACCGCGGATCCGCCCGCCACGTACGATGAACAGCTGCACGGCTGCGGCCAATTCGTCTTGCTCGACCGCAAACAGGTCGATGTCGACACTGTCGCGCAGCACGACCGCACTCTTTTCGAGCACAGCGTTGAGGGCCAGCACCTGGTCACGCCGTTTGGCCGCAACTTCATACTGCTGGGCCAACGCTGCGTCTTTCATCTCCTGGGTGAGTTGATTAATGAGCTTTTTGTCATGGCTGCCCATAAAGCTCACAAACTCGTTGACGATTGCGCGGTGGTCTTCGATCGACACCAGACCGGAGCACGGCCCGAAGCAACGCCCGATCTGGCCGGCAAAACACGGCTTGCCGCTCTGCATCGCCCGTTTGTAATTTGCGTTGCTGCAGGTGCGGATGGGAAAAGCCTTGAGCATGAGCTCAATGGTTTCATATACGGCCCAGACCTTCGGGTACGGCCCGAAATAGCGTGCGCCCTTGATGCCTTCGGTACGGGTGACCAGTGCACGCGGTGCCTCGTCGGCGAGGGTCACCGCGAGGTACGGGTAGGACTTGTCGTCCTTGAACTGAACGTTGAACGGCGGATCGAACTCGTTGATCCAGATCCACTCAAGTTGCAGGGCCTCGACCTCGGTGCCGACAATCGTCCACTCCACACCGGTGGCCGTGGTGACCATGCGGCGGGTGCGCTCGTGCAGGCTCGGCAGCGGTGCAAAGTAGTTGCTCAGCCGCGAACGCAGATTCTTGGCCTTACCGACATACAGGATACGTCCGGTCGCGTCGTGAAACCGGTAGACCCCGGGGCTCGTGGGAATTTCGCCCGCTTTCGGGCGATAGCTCAAAGCGTCAGACATGACGATTCGGCCGCCTAGCCGGCAGCCAGGACCTCCTTCAGGAAGGAACCGGTGAAGCTCTTCTTCACCGTGGCCAGATGCTCGGGCGTGCCGGTGGCGAGCACCTTTCCGCCGCCGGAACCGCCCTCGGGACCGAGGTCGATCACCCAGTCGGCGCTCTTAATGACATCGAGGTTGTGTTCGATCACAATCACGGTGTTGCCCTTGTCGACGAGGCTGTTGAGCACGAGCAGCAGCTTGCGCACGTCTTCGAAATGCAGGCCAGTGGTGGGCTCGTCGAGCACGTACACGCTGCGACCGTTGGAGCGTCGCTGCAGTTCGGTGGCGAGCTTGACCCGCTGAGCCTCACCGCCGGAGAGCGTCGTGGCGCTCTGGCCGAGGCGCACATAGCCGAGTCCGACCTCAACGAGCGTCTTCAAGAACCGGTGAATCGACGAGATCGGTTCGAAGAACTCGGCCGCCTCGCTGATGGGCATGTCGAGCACCTCGGCGATGTTCTTACCTTTGTAATGCACGGTGAGCGTGTCGCGGTTGTAGCGGGCTCCCCCACACACCTCGCAGGCCACGTACACGTCGGGCAGAAAGTTCATTTCGATCTTGATCGTGCCGTCGCCCGAGCAGGCTTCGCAGCGGCCGCCCTTGACGTTGAAGCTGAACCGACCGGGCAGGTAGCCGCGGGTTTTCGATTCGATGGTTTCGGAGAACAGGGTTCGAATCTTGTCGAACACCCCGGTGTAGGTGGCCGGGTTGGAACGCGGGGTGCGCCCGATCGGGGCCTGGTCGACGTGGATGACCTTGTCGAGCTGCTCCAGGCCGGTGACCCTGGTGTGCTTGCCGGGTAGCTTGCGAGCACCATTGAGCCGGTTGGCGAGCACCCGATAGAGGATGTCGTTGACCAGCGACGATTTGCCCGATCCGCTGACCCCGGTGACGGCAGTGAAGGTTCCGAGCGGAAAAGTCACGGAGACTTTCTGCAGGTTGTTGGCCTCGGCGCCGGTCACGCCGATCAAGCGTTCCGGGTCGATCGGGCGACGGACGACGGGGGTGGCGATGGACTTGCGTCCGGCCAGGTAGTCGCCGGTGAGGGACTTGGTATTGGCGAGCAACCCGTCATAGGAACCGGAGTGCACGACCTCCCCGCCGTTGATGCCGGCGCCGGGTCCGATGTCGACGATCCAGTCAGCGGTTTTGATGGTGTCTTCGTCGTGTTCGACCACGATGAGCGTGTTGCCGAGATCGCGCAGGGCGATGAGGGTCTCGATCAGGCGTCGGTTGTCGCGCTGGTGCAGGCCGATGCTCGGTTCGTCGAGCACGTAGAGCACCCCGGTAAGGCCCGAACCGATCTGGGTGGCCAAGCGGATGCGCTGCGCTTCGCCGCCGGAGAGGGTCGCAGCGGCGCGAGCCAGGTTGAGGTAGTTGAGCCCGACCCGGATGAGAAAATCGAGGCGAGACCGAATCTCCCGCAAAACCTGGGCGGCGATGGCAGCCTCCCGATCGGTCAGCGTCAGCTTGTCCATGAACTCGCGGGCGTCGCTCAGGCTGAGTGCGCAGACATCCGCAATGCTCGCGTCGTGGACGAGCACGGCGAGCACCTCGGGCTTGAGCCGGGTGCCGTGGCAGACGTGGCAGTCGACCTCGCGCAGGTATTCCGCCCAGCGCTGCCGCTGGGTGTCGCTCTCGGCCTGCAGATACTGGCGTTCGATGTAGGGCACGACACCTTCGAAGCCGGAGGTGTAGCTCATCTCGCGGCCGTAGCGGTTCTTCCACTTGACCCGCACCTCGAAGTTGTCACCGCGCATGACGGCGTTTTGCACGTCGCTGCTCAGTTCGCCCCACGGGGTGTCGAGGGAGAAGTCGAGGTCACGTGCCAGGCCGTCGAGGAGCTTCTCGTAGTACTGGAACAGGCCCTTGCCCTGGGTGGTCCACGGCAGCACAACACCCTCGGCGATCGAAAGCTCTGGGTCGCCGAGCAGCAGGTCTTCGTCGACTGACATGCGGGTGCCGAGGCCGGAGCATTCCGGGCAGGCACCGAACGGAGCGTTGAAGGAGAAGGTGCGCGGTTCGATTTCGGTCAGTTGCACCGGGTGGTTGTTCGGGCAGGACAGCTTCTCGGAGTAGTTCTGCCAGGCCTTGTCACCTTCTTCATCGAGGAAGTTGATTCGCACGAGCCCGTCGGTAAGTTTGAGGGCTGTTTCGAGCGAGTCGGTGAGCCGGCTGAGCAGCTCGGGTCCGGCGACGAGGCGGTCGACGACGACGGAGATGTCGTGTTTCTGCTGCTTTTTGAGCGTGGGCGGTTCGCTCAACTGAATCTGGGTGCCGTCGACGATGGCCCGGGAATAGCCGCTGCCGGCGAGCTCCTGGAACAGGTCGACGAACTCGCCCTTCTTCTGGGAGATGACCGGGCTGACGACCTGGTAGCGGATGCCCGGCGTCAGTTCCATCAGCTGGTCAGCGATCTGCTGCACGGTCTGGGATTGGATGACCTCGCCGCAGATGGCGCAGTGCGGCACGCCGATCCGGGCCCAGAGCAGGCGCATATAGTCGTAGATTTCGGTGATGGTGCCCACCGTGGACCGCGGGTTTCGGTTGGTCGACTTCTGGTCGATCGAGACAGCCGGGCTCAGCCCCTCGATGAAGTCAACGTCGGGTCGGTCAACCTGGCCGAGAAACTGTCGAGCGTAGGCCGAGAGCGACTCCACGTAGCGCCGCTGCCCCTCGGCGAAGATGGTGTCGAAGGCGAGCGACGACTTGCCTGACCCGGAGAGACCGGTGAAGACCACGAGTGAGTCTCTCGGTATGTCGAGATCGACGTTGTGGAGGTTGTGCACACGTGCTCCGCGCACACTGAGTTTCGGACCGGTTTCTACGTTCGTAATCGACACTCATCGAGTCTATGCAACACCACCGACACCGCCGTACCGGGTAGACCGCCCTGAGCGAACAGGCGGCTGCGCAGATATTGTTTCAGGGTATGTATATACTCGGTAGTTATTAGCCCTTGGATTGGTCGTGTGACCAGCCGTGGGATTCGTCGTGTCAGTGCCGGAGGTCGTATGTCCGTTCGCCAGAGTATGCTCGCCATCCTGAATCAGGGGCCGTGTTACGGCTACCAGCTGCGGGCTGAGTTCGACCGGCGCACCGGGTCGACCTGGCCGCTGAATGTCGGCCAGATCTACAACACGCTTGACCGGCTCGAACGCGACGGCCTGGTGCGAAAGGCCGACATCGACGCTGATGGGCAGAACTATGTCGAGATCACCGATACCGGGCGCGCGGAGGTCGCCGACTGGCTCGGCTCCCCCGTGGTGCGCACCATGGCCACCCGTGATGAACTCGCCATCAAGCTCGCCATTGCCGTGACGCTGCCGGGCGTTGACATCGCCCAGGTGATCCAGGTGCAGCGCTCCGCGACGATGCGCACCCTGCAGGAGCTGACGCGCACCAAGAATGCCACCGCCGACCCGGAATCGTCCGAGCAGCTGGCCTGGCTGCTCGTGATCGACTCGCTCATCTTCGCCGCCGAGGCCGAAGCACGCTGGCTCGACCATTCGGAGAGCACGCTTTCCCGGGCTCGGGCCGCCGGCCTCGCCGCTCCCCTGCCGCTCAACACCGATGTTCCCAAGCGTGGTCGACCGGCCAGGGCAGTGCAGGCAGGCGCATGACCGCGTCCGACATTTTGTTGCAGCTCGACGGCGTATCGATGCAGTACGGCCACGGCGAGACCGCGATCACGGCCCTCGCCGGGGTGGACCTGTCGGTGAGCCGGGGCGAGCTCGTGGCGGTGATGGGGGCATCCGGTTCGGGAAAATCCACCCTGCTCACCGTGGCGGGCGGGCTCACCCCGCCGACATCCGGTGAGGTCATCGTGGAGGGGCACTGGCTGAGCCAGCTCTCCGCACGCGAGCTGGCCACGCTGCGACGGCGCAGCCTCGGCTTCGTGTTCCAGGACTTCAACCTGATCCCCTCGCTCACCGCCCTGGAGAACGTCAGCCTGCCCCTCGAACTGGATGGGTGGACGTCGAAGAAGGCCCATCATCCAGCCCGCGACGCCCTCGGCATCGTCGAATTGACCGACCGGGCCCAGCATTTTCCCTCCGACCTGTCGGGCGGGCAGCAGCAGCGGGTGGCCATCGCCCGTGCCGTGGTCGGCGGCCGGTCGTTGATTCTGGCCGATGAGCCCACCGGCGCCCTCGACAGCACGACCGGCGAGCTCGTGCTGCGGATGCTCCGTTCCCGCGTCGACGCGGGAGCCGGTGGAATCCTGGTTACGCATGATGCCCGGCATGCGGCGTGGGCGGACCGAATCGTCTTTCTGCGTGACGGGCGCATCGTGGATGAGTCGCAGCCATCCACCGTGTAGAGCCTGTTGAGCGGGCTGCCGGCATGAGCCGAGGCAGCGGGCCGGGCCCGGGCAACGAATCAAGCTCGCTCGCCGGCGCACGCTCGAGCAGCACCCGGGTAACTTTTCGGATCGCCCGCCGCATGGCCGGGCAGTCCAAGGGCCGCAGCACCCTAATCGCGCTGCTCGTGGCGATTCCCGTGCTCGGGCTGGTGGGGATCACCACGGTGTCCGCGAGCGGTGACCCCACTCCCTCCGAACGTGCGGTGCTCAAACTAGGCTCGACCGAAGGCCGGGTGACGATCGTCGCGGCGCCTGACCCCAAACTCACCCAGGATCCGCTCAACGACTTTTCCTGGATGTACCGTGACGATGCCGTCAATGCCGACGCCGCCCAGTCGATCGAGCCGGCACCGGTCGCCGCCGCATCGCTGTTCCCGGCCGACACCCGCCTGCTGCCGATTCGATCGACGGAGGTGGTCGCGGAGACGAAAGACGGACTCGGTTCTTTTACGGCGGTGCAGGGCCAATCGTGGGATCCCTCGTTCAGCGGAAAATGGGACGTGACGGGAGGGTCGATGCCGAGCAACGACTCTGAGATCATGGTGACCGCCGCCGCCCTTGATCGCCTCGGGGCCCAGATGGGATCGCAGGCAACATTCACCGCGCCGGAACGCTCGCTCACCATCGTCGGAACGATTCACAGCGCGAACCTCGACGACACGGCCGTCGCGTTCTACGGGCCGTTCGGTTCGTTCGACAAGGTGCTGCCCGATGCCGACCCCACGACCGCGTGGTATCTGCCCGACACCCCGCTCACCTGGAGCCAGATCGAGGATCTCAACCCGCGCGGCGCGACAGTACTGTCCCGCACCGTGCTGCTCGACCCGCCGCCGGCGGGCAGCTTCAGCGTCGGCGGCGGGTCCTCGAGTCGCCCCGTCGACCTGTTCCTGGTGCTGCTCGGCGGATTCGCCCTGTTCGAGGTGGCCCTGCTCGCCGGCGCCGCGTTCACTGTCGGCGCCCGCACGCAGCAGCGCACCCTTGCGACCCTCGCGAGCGTCGGCGGCGACCGGCGGATGCTGTTTCGGGTCATGTCCTTCGGCGGGGTCATTCTCGGCGCGTTCGGCGCTGCGCTGGGGACCGTGCTCGGCCTCGGCGCGGCCTGGGTCTTCATCCAGTTCTCGGCAAACGGCAACGCCAGCCGGTACCCGGGTTTCCACCTCGATGTGGTGTCGCTTCTGGTCATCGCGGCTTTCGCGGTGCTCGCTGGCTGGTGCGCGGCGGCGGTTCCGGCCCGGGCGGCCGGCCGCATCGACGTGTTGGCAGCCCTGCGCGGCGCCCGGCGCCCGCCGAAGGTCTCTCGCCGACGTCCGATAACCGGGGTCATT
>Ga0307486_1000602_pt1 | contig 31679 bp, 27 predicted proteins | sample CBIW02metaG_FD_203663 | JGI IMG/M metagenome (GOLD analysis project Ga0307486, IMG submission 203663) | Sea-ice brine microbial communities from Beaufort Sea near Barrow, Alaska, United States - CBIW 0.2 | ecosystem: Environmental > Aquatic > Marine > Coastal | place: USA: Alaska | collected... | reverse complement strand
CGACCCGCAGAATGGTCGCAAAATGTTTGCCGCGCAGGGGGCGGTAGTTCTCGTTGGGCTCGTAGCCGGAGAGTTCGGGGTGGTTGTCAGTCATGGTTACCCCCATTGTTCCAGACGTGGGTGTGAAGCGCCCGCCGCGGGGAGACCCCTGACAGCTGTTGCCCGGTGGACAGGTACGGCCGGTACACCGGCCGCACCTGTCCACCGGGCAACTAGTGAGCGCGGGGGAGCGGTGCTGCTAGTGCGTGGATGCCTCGGTGACGATTTCAGTGCGGTCGCCGGACCACAGGGTGTGGAACGTTCCGGGCATATCGACGCGGTGGTACGTGTGGGCACCGAAGAAGTCACGCTGGCCCTGCACCAAGGCGGCCGGCAGGCGCTCGTTCGCGAGCGAGTCGAAGTAACTCAGTGCCGACGCGAACCCGGGAACCGGGATTCCCGACAGCGTCGCCGTCGACACCACGCGGCGCCAGGCGGACTCACCGTCGGCAACGGCCTGGGCGAAGTACGGGTCAACGAGCAGGGACGGAATTGACGGATCGTTGGCGTATGCGTCGACGATGCGGTTGAGGAACTGTGCGCGAATGATGCAGCCGCCGCGCCAGATGGTGGCGATGGCACCCTTGTCGATGTTCCAGTTGTACTTGGCCGCGCCGGCGATGATGGCGTCGAAACCCTGTGCGTAGGCGACGATCTTCGACGCGTAGAGCGCCTGGCGAACGTCTTCCTGGAAGGTGTGGCCGACCACGGCGATTTCGGGGCGAGCCGTGATGGTGGCGCGCACCGGTTCGCGCTGTTCCGGGTGGCTCGACACGGCGCGGGCGAAGACGGCCTCCGCGATGCCGCCGACGGGAACGCCCAGGTCCAGGGCGTTCTGCACGGTCCAGACCCCGGTTCCCTTGGAGCCGGCCTCGTCGAGCACAACGTCGATGAAAGGCTTGCCGGTTTTAGCGTCGACCTGGCGCAGAATCTCTGCAGTGATTTCGATGAGGTAGCTATTGAGTTCTCCACCGTTCCAGTCGGTGAACACGTCAGCGATGGCCTCGGGGGAATGCCCGCCGACCTTGCGCAACAGGTCGTACGCCTCGGAAATGAGCTGCATGTCGGCGTACTCGATGCCGTTGTGGATCATCTTGACGAAGTGTCCGGCGCCGTCGGTGCCGATGTGGGTGACGCACGGCACGCCGTCGACGACGGCGGCGATCGATTCGAGGATGGGGCCGAGGGTCTTGTAGGCCTCGACCGAGCCGCCGGGCATGATGCTCGGACCGTTGAGTGCGCCCTCTTCGCCGCCGGAGATGCCGGCGCCCACGAAGTTGATGCCCGTTGCACTGATCGCCTTCTCGCGACGGATGGTGTCGGTGAAGTCGGCGTTGCCGCCATCCACGATGATGTCGCCGGGTTCGAACAGCTCGGTCAGCTGTGATATGACGGCATCCGTGCCCGCACCGGCCTGCACCATGATGATCGCGGTCCGCGGTGTGGACAGCGAGGCGACGAAATCGGCGATGGTCTCCGAGGCCACGAAGCCGGCCTCGGGGTGCTCCCGGGTCAGCAGGCGGGTGCGCTCCGGAGAGCGGTTGTACACGGCGACCGTGTTCCCATCGCGGCTGGCGAGGTTGCGGGCGAGGTTGGAGCCCATCACCGCCAAGCCGACGACGCCAATGTTTGCGTGTGTTGCACCGGATACTGACACGTTTGCTCCTTCGTGGCTGTGATCTCCAGACCACTGTCAAGGGTAGTCGGTGTGTTGCGTGAGTCGCACCCCGGGAGAGCTGTTTGACGGGACGGTCATAACAAGTACAGTTAATCATGTAATCAGATTTATAGCGCATTTATTGCAAAATGATCCGATGTAATGAAGCAACGGCATGGAGCGGAGCGTCAATGACTGATGAAATCCTGAACCTTACGGCCCACACGGCATCCACCGGGAAACCGATCGTGGTGATGGGCGTGCAGGGCTGCGGCAAATCGACCGTCGGCCAGCGCCTCGGCGACGCTGTCGGCCTGCGTTTTGCCGACGGCGACGATCTGCACAGCGCGCAGGCTCGCGCCAAGATGGCGGCAGGGCATCCGCTCAGCGACGCCGACCGCATCCCCTGGCTCACGCTCATTGCCGAAACGATCGCCGCGTCCCTCGCGAACGGGCAACCCATCGTGGTCGCGTGCTCAGCGCTGAAGCGCAGCTATCGTGACCTGCTGCGCGGCATCGTGCCGACCCTCGTGTTCGTTGAGCTGTTCGGCGAGCAGTCCCTCATCGCCGAGCGGCTGACCCAGCGAAACCACGAGTACATGCCGGCAGCGCTGCTCGACTCGCAGTTCGCCGCCCTCGAACCGCTCGCGGCAGACGAGGCCGGCGTACGGATCAACCTCACCAATACTCCCGACGAGATCGTCGATCTCGCCGTTGCCTTCCTGAAGTAACACGACGCACCCGAAGAAGAAAGAGATAGCTGACGGATGACCGATCTTGACATGAACTGGGTGCTGTCCACACCCGCGCTCCTGGGCGTCGCCGCCGGCGCCATCGCGCTCCTGCTCGTATTGATCATGAAGTTCAAGGTTCACGCCTTTCTCTCCCTGATCACTGTGAGCCTGCTGACCGCCGTGGCCACCGGCATCCCCACGTCCAGCCTCATTCCGACAATGCTCAAGGGATTCGGTGGGACGCTCGCGAGCGTCGCCCTGCTCGTGGGTCTCGGCGCCATGCTCGGCCGGATGCTCGAAACGAGTGGCGGCGCGAAGGTGCTCACCGACGCGCTGATCAACCGGTTCGGGGAGAAGCGAGCCCCGCTCGCTCTCGCCGTGGCTTCCCTGATGCTCGGATTCCCGATCTTCTTTGACGCCGGACTCGTGGTGATGCTGCCCATCATCTTCGCGGTTGCGCGTCGCCTCGGCGGCTCATTCCTCGGCTACGCACTCCCCTCGGCCATCGCCTTCTCGGTGATGCACATCTTCGTCCCGCCGCACCCGGGGCCCGTCGCGGCCACCGGGCTTCTCGGCGCTGATGTCGGCCTCGTGCTCATCTTCGGACTGATCGTCGCCCTGCCCACGTGGTATTTCGCCGGCCACCTCTTTGGTCGGTATGTGGGACGCAAATATGACATTCCAGTTCCTTCCATCCTGAGCGGCAGCACCGACAACTTTGCCGAGTTCGAGTCGACGCCCAAGGTCAGCACCGTCCTCACTTTGCTGCTTCTTCCGATCGGATTGATCTTCCTCAATACCGGGCTCAACATGGCCGCCAGCGCAGATCTGGTCTCTCTCGAGACCGGATGGGTGCAGATTCTGCGCACCCTGGGCGAGACCCCGGTTGCCCTGCTCATTACAGTGCTGCTCGGAATGATCCTGCTCGGATGGAAGAAGCGAAAGTCCGCAGGCCTTGTGGAATCTGTCGTGGACAGTGCACTCGGTCCGGTGTCGTCCGTCATTCTCATCACCGGCGCCGGTGGAATGTTTGGTGGAGTGCTCCGGGAGAGCGGCATCGGCAACGCCATCGCGGAGTCCCTCGACACCATCGGGCTTCCCGTCATCGTCGCTGGTTTCGTCATCGCCGCCGTAGTGCGCATCGCGCAGGGTTCGGCGACCGTTGCACTGACGACAGCCGCTGCGTTGATGCAGCCCGTTGTCATGGGCAACACCGGCTTCAACCCGGTTGAGCTTGCCGCGATCGTCCTCTCTCTTGCCGCCGGGTCGGTGTTCGCCGGCCACGTCAATGATTCGGGCTTCTGGCTGGTGAGTCGTTTCTTCGAAATGGACACCAAGACCACGCTGAAGACCTGGACCGTCGGCCAGGCCCTCGTGGGTGTCATCGGTTTCGCGATCGCCCTGGCGATCTACATCGTTGCCGGGCTGTTCTAGGCTCAGCCTAGTGCGGCTCGTCGCCCGCCCAGATCGAACTCATCTCGTCGGAGGCCCGGTGCATGATACCGAGCATGGCGGTCTGGGCTGCGGCGGCATCACCGCGCTGAATGGCGCTGGCGACATCGACATGCATCTGCAGGGCGTCGTTGTGCGGATGCCGCGGCATCAGCCCGTAGTTCGTCCGGCCGGTCAGCACTTCGGCGACGAGTGAATTGAGTTTGGCAAACATCTCGTTGCCCGAGCTCGCAAGCACCAGACGGTGGAACTCGATATCCAGAACGAGGAAAGCCGCTGGGTCATCGGCCTGTCCGGCAGCCCAGAGCTTGCCGGCCAGGCCCATGAGCTCACTCGCGTCGGCCAGGGGGGCCCTGGCGGCTGCCAGGCGCGCCGCCTCCGGCTCGATCGCCGTGCGCAGCTCAGTCAGGGAACGCAGCTGGTTGATCCGGGCCGGGGAAGCCAGACGCCATCGAATGACCTGGGGATCGTACAGATTCCAGTCGGACTCCGGCAGAATCTGCACGCCCACACGACGGCGTGAGGCGATCATACCCATTGAGGCGAGCACACGAATCGCCTCCCGCACGACCGAGCGGGAGACACCGTAGCGTTCCTCAAGCTCTTCGATGCGAAACACGCTTCTGGTCGGAAGCTCGCCGGCGCAGATGGCCAGACCGAGCAGGTCGAGGATCTGAGCGTGCAGTCCGTGCAAGGCGGAGTTGTCGTCGAGCGCCAGCGGGAGAGCATCCAGTGAGTCGGGCTCCGTCGGTCGCGTCATTGCGTTTACGTTATCCGTCATGCCACACATCATATCGTTTTGGCTGGAGGGCTTGAATAAGTATGTTTTATTCTGTAACGTCTCTGATCGAGACAGATGTAAAGATGCATCGGTTGGGGATCTGTGTGACGATGCACGGGTTTTCGAATGGGAGACACAGTGAAGCGTCAATCAGTTGTTCGCGTTGTGGCAATCGTCGCAGCGACATTTTTCGCCGCTGGCGCGTTAACGGCGTGCAGTGCCGGTTCCGGGGAGGACGGGGGCTCGAAGACTCTTCGCGTCACCCTCGCCAATCACGTCTGGACCGACACGATCAAGAGCAAGCTGCCGGAGTTCAAGAAGGAAACCGGCATCGAGGTCGAACTCAGCCAGTACGGCGAAGACCAGCTTTCCGACCAGTACAACGTCAAGTTGAACGCCGGCACCGACGAGATCGACGTCATGATGTATCGCCCGCTCCAGGAAGGCAAGCTGTTCGCCAAGAACGGTTACCTCGCCGACCTGAGTGATGACGTCAAGTCGAACGCCGACTGGGACTGGAGCGACTTCCAGTCCGGCCCGGTCGGATCGACGACCTACGACGGCAACGTTGTGGGGGTGCCCATCATCACCGAGCAGGAAGTGCTGTACTACCGCAAGGATCTCCTCGCCGCAGCCGGCCTCGAAGTGCCCACCACCATGGCCGAGCTCGAAGCAGCAGCCAAGGCCATCAAGGAACAGAACCCCGGCGTGGCCGGTTTCGTCGCCCGCACCGGCAAGTCCGCCGCCGTCACCCAGTTCTCGAGCTTTCTGTACAGCTTCGGCGGCGACTTCATCGACAAGAACGGTAAGTCCGGCGTTGCCAGCCCGGAAGCGAAAGAAGCGTACGCCTTCTACGGCAAGCTCATTCGTGAGTACGGCCCCGAAAACGTCAGCACCGATATGAGCTGGCCAGAAGCCATGGCTATCTTCACCCAGGGCCAGGCCGGTTTCTACACCGAAGCGGACAGCCTTTACAAGAACGCAACGGACCCCGAAACGTCCAAGGTGTCCGACACCGTCGGATTCGCCCCGATGCCGGCCGGCCCCGGCGGCTCCGTCGCCTACAACGTGCCCTCCTGGGCGCTCGGCATTAACGCAGAGTCAGCCAACTCGGCGGAGGCCTGGAAGTTCATCGAATGGGCGACCAGCCAGGACCTCACCCTGACGGTGCAGCAGGATGGCGTTCCCGGCGCCCGCCAGTCGGTCTGGGAAGACCCGGCCGGTACGTCGACCTACCCGGCCGACCTGGCCGCCACGATCGCGACGAGCACAAAGAACGGCGTCGGCCACGACCGGCCCCTCGTCATCAAGGTGCCGGAGGCCCGCGAGATCGTCGGCGATCCGATCGTCATCGCCATCACCGGCGGCGACTCCGATGCCGCAGCCGATGACGCGAACGATGCCTTCCAGGGCATCCTCGACGACGAGTAGTCACCACCACGAAGTCGGGGCGGATGCTCATCATCGATCGTCTGCCCCGACGCCCCTTCTTCTGAACGTGCAACACCAAGTGTGAGGTGAACGATGACCACAATGGTCACCACCAAGCCCTCAATGTGGACTAACTTTTCCACCTGGGCAAACCGGTATCGCAAGTGGCTCTTCGCCGCTCCTGCGATGATTTTTGTCGGATTACTCATCGCTGTACCGCTGGGCTGGACCCTGTATCTCAGCGTGACTGACTCCGAGGGATCGGTCCGCGCAGCGTCCAACCTGGTCGGGCTCAGCAACTATTTTGAGGTGCTCACCGACACTGACCGTTTCTGGCCGGCAGTGATGCGCACGTTCGTCTTCACCGGCGGAGCGCTCGCGGTCGAACTGATCCTGGGCATGTGCATCGCCCTGCTGCTCTGGCGTCCGTTCCGGGGCGAGAAGTGGGTGCGCGTCGCGATCCTGCTGCCGTTGGTCGCCACTCCGGTCGCCGTCGGCATGATGTGGCGCCTCATCTTCGACCCGAACATTGGCTTCGCCAACCAGGTGCTGAGCTGGGTCGGCATTCCGGCGCAGCCGTGGCTGTCCGGGCAATATACGGCCTTGCCCACTCTCATGTTCGTGGACATCTGGCAGTGGACGCCCATGGTCGTGCTGATGCTGCTCGCCGGGCTCACTTCGCTGTCGGACGAACCCGACGAAGCGGCCCGCATCGACGGTGCCAACTCCTGGCAGCGATTCTGGTTTGTCACGCTCCCGTTGATGCGCGCCACCGTTATCGTGACCATCGTGCTGCGCGGCATCGACGCACTGAAGACCTTCGACATCCTGTATGCCACGAAAGGCAAGGGTGGTGGCTCGTTCCACGAAGTCGAGACGCTCAATATCTACGCCTTCGGACTGAGCTTTGACTACAACGACTACGGGATCGCGTCCACCGTGCTGATCCTGTTCTTCCTGCTCATCATCGCGATCATGTGGGTACTCACCTACCGCAGAAAGGCGAATCGGTCATGACCACGACACTGCCAGCCCGTCCCGCTGCCGAGGCACCGCGCGAGGTCGCGGTCGCACCGCGGCGTCGCAAGCCGCGAGCGTACAAGATTTTTCGTGTCATCGCCCTGACCCTCACGGTGCTGCTCTTCATCGCCCCACTGGTCTGGATGTTCATCGCGTCGCTGAAAACCAACGTCGACATTTATGACGCGAGCAAGACGCTGTTCTTCACGCCGACCCTCGACAACTACGACAATGTGCTCAGCCGCAACAACTATTTCGGATTCATCTTCAACAGTTTCTGGGTTGCGTTGCTGTCCACCCTCTTCTCCCTGCTCATCGGAGTTCCTGCCGCCTACGCCATGAGTCGGTTTGCCATGCACCGTTCCGCTCTGGTCGTGCTGATGGCCCGTATCATTCCGGGCGTCAGCCTCCTCGTGCCGTGGTACTTCATCTTCGCCAACATGCGTATGGTCGGCGGATTCGGAGTGCTGATCCTCTCGCACATGTTCGTTGCGCTGCCGCTGATCGTGTACATCATGATCAGCTACTTTGATTCGACCCCACTCGAGTTAGAGGAGCAGGCGCAGGTCGATGGCCTCACCCATATCGGCGCGTTCCTTCGGATCACCCTGCCGCTATCGGTTCCCGGGCTCGCGACCGCCGGCATCCTCTCGTTCATCTTTTCGTGGAACAACTTCATGTTCGCTCTCGTGCTGTCCGGGGCAAACACCAAAACCCTTCCGGTGGCGATCTTCAACTTCGTCTCGTATGCCAGCATCGATTGGGGAAGCCTGATGGCGGCAGCCGTCGTCGTCACCGTGCCCATCATGGTGATCGCCCTGTTCACCCAGAAATACATCGTGTCCGGTCTCACCGCCGGTGCGACCAAGGGATGATAGCGGTGACGCTCCCCCCGATCGTCGTCATGGGCGTGCAGGGCTCGGGTAAATCGACCATCGGCGAGCTCCTGGCCGACAAGCTCGGTGCCCGGTTTCTGGACGGCGACGCCCTGCACCCCGCCGCCAACAAGGCCGTCATGGCTGCCGGGCAGGCCTTGCAAGACGAACACCGGCTGCCGTGGCTGCACGAGGTCGGGCTGCGCCTGGCCGAGGACCACCCCGACGGTCTCGTCATCGCCTGCTCGGCGCTCAAGCGCAGCTATCGCGACCTCTTGCGTGGCCATGCCGCCGAGCTGTTCATCGTCGACCCTGAAGGCCCGATCGACGTGATCGCGGCCCGACTGCGAGCACGCGCCCACGAATTCATGCCACCGGCGTTACTGCAATCGCAGTTGGACACGCTCGAGGTACGCACAGACGATGAACGCGGTGTGACCGTGGACATCGTCGAACCGCCCGGCACCATAGTCGATCGGATCATCGCGGCTCTCGCCGCTGAAATAGAAGGTGGTGAGGTTGACCATGCCGCACATCGAACGAATTGAAACTTTTCTCGTCGCACCCCGTTGGGTGTTTGTGCGGCTCGAGACCAGCGACGGCGTCGTCGGCTGGGGCGAAGCCAGCCTCGAGGGCCATGCGGATGCCGTGCGCGCGGTGGTCGAACAGTTCGCAGAGTATCTGGTCGGAGCCGACCCCGACCGGATTGAAGACCACTGGCAGGTGCTCACCAAGAGCGGCTTCTACCGTGGTGGCCCGGTGTTCGGAAGCGCCGTGTCCGGAATCGACCAGGCCTTGTGGGATATTAAGGGCAAGACCCTCGGGGTACCCGTCTACCAGCTCCTGGGCGGTGCGGTGCGCGATCGCATCCGTATGTACGGCTGGGTCGGAGGTGACGACCCGAGCGGAATCAGCGATGCCATTGCCGCGCAGCTTGCCGTTGGGCTGACGGCCGTCAAGATGAATGCCTCCGGCATCATGAGCCGGATCGGAACGGTGGCCGAAATTGATGGTGTGCTCGAGCGGGTCGAGGCAGCCCGCGCCGCACTCGGACCCGACCGTGATGTGGCCGTGGATTTTCACGGCCGGTTCACGCTCGCCAATGCCCGCCGGATCGCCCCGCTGCTGGAACCGCTGCGTCCGTTCTTCATCGAAGAGCCGGTAGTTCCGGAGAATTCGCACCTCATCGGTCAGCTCGCCCAGGCCACCTCGATCCCGATCGCCACCGGAGAACGGCTTTACTCCCGGCAGGATTTTCTGCCGGTGTTCGCCGCCGGCATCGCCGTGGCCCAGCCAGACCTCGCCCACGCCGGAGGCATCTCGGAGGTGCGTCGCATTGCGGCAATGGCCGAGGTGTACGACGTGCAACTGGCACCGCACTGCCCGCTCGGCCCCATTGCGCTCGCCGCCTGCCTGCAGGTCGGTTTCGCAACGCCGAACTACCTCATTCAGGAGCAGAGCATCGGTATCCACTACAACCAGGGCGCAGAAGTTCTCGACTACGTGCTCGACAAAGAGCCGTTGAAGTTTGTCGACGGCAATATCGAGCTGTTGACCGCTCCGGGCCTCGGCATCGACATCGACGAAGCCGCAGTGCGGAACGCCGACTCGCGTGGACATGCCTGGCGGTCTCCCATCTGGCGGCACGCCGACGGCGCCTTGGCAGAGTGGTGACGGTCATGACCACGACAACGCCGCTCACCCCCGCAGATTTCCTTGCCCGGCTCGAGCGAGAACGCCTGCTCGCGATCGTGCGGGGCGACAACCCGGAGGCGGCCCTGGCCGCGTCACTCGCGCTCTTCGACGACGGTATCCGCTTTCTTGAGGTGTCCCTGGTGACAACGGATGCCCTCGCCATCATCGCTGAATTGGCCAGACTCGCCCCGAGCAACTGTCTGGTCGGCGCGGGAACTGTGCTGTCCATCGACGACGTGCACCGCTCGGCGGACGCCGGCGCAACCTTCATGGTGACGCCGGCCGTGACCGATGCCATCGCTGAATCGGTCCGGCTGGGTCTGCCAGTGTGCGCCGGGGCGCTCACCCCGACTGAAGTCGTCGCGGCCCGTCGCGCGGGCGCCACCGTGGTCAAGTTGTTTCCCGGATCGTTTGGCGGACCGGCCTATCTGAAGGCGCTGCGCGACCCACTGCCCGACGTGCCGTTCGTGCCCGTCGGCGGTGTCGACGCCGTTCACGCCACAGAATATTTCGCGGCGGGTGCCGTGGCCGTAGGCCTGGGCAGCCCACTGCTCGGGGATGCCGCGCGCGGCGGCAATCTCGACGAACTGCGGACGCGAACGAACACCTTTCTGGCCGTTCGTGATGAGGCCAATCTGGCTGCGGCGAGCGCATGACCGGTCTCGACGTCGTTACCCTCGGAGAAACAATGCTCAGCCTGCGCACCGGTACGCCCCTGCGCCTCGGCGGAACACTGCAGATGACCATGGCCGGAGCCGAGTCCAACGTTGCCATCGGTTTGGCCCGGCTCGGCCACACGGTGCGCTGGGGCGGCCGTGTCGGTCAGGACGAAGTGGGGGAGTACCTGATGCGTACCCTGCGCGCCGAGTCAGTGCTCGTTGACACGGTCGCGGTCGATCCCGACCGGGCCACCGGCCTCATGCTGGCCGAACGACGCATCAATGATCTGTCCAGGGTGAACTATTACCGCACTGATTCCGCGGGCTCGGCGCTTTGCCCCGCGGATGCTGCCGCCTGCCTCGCCACCCCGCCGCGGCTGCTGCACCTCACCGGTGTGACCCCGGCGCTCTCGACCTCGGCCGCCGCAGCCGTCATTGAGGCTGTGCGACTCGCTCGCGCGGCGGGAACCCTCGTCAGCTTTGACGTGAACTATCGCTCGAAATTGTGGTCGACCGACGCGGCCAGAACCACCCTGTCTGCCTTGGCGCACAGCGCCGACATTGTCATCGCCTCCGACAACGAACTCGCGTTCGTTGTGAACGACCCCGGAGCGTCCGACAGCGCGGTCGCGGCCGAGCTGTCGACCTTCGGGGTGCGAACACTCATCGTCAAACGCGGCGCCGACGGCGCGAGCGCCTACACCGACGGGCGGATCGTGCACGCACCGGCAATCCCGGTGACCGTGCAGGACACCATCGGGGCGGGCGATGCCTTCACCGCCGGATACCTGTCCGGTGTGCTCGACGGGCTTGAACCCGCTGCGGCGCTCGCCCGCGGCACTGTCACCGGAGCCTTCGCCGTCGCCGCTGTCGGCGACTGGGAAGGCGCGCCGACCCGCGCCGAACTGGACCTGCTCGCAGCGCCAGCCGGAGTCACCCTGCGCTAGCCGGGCACACCTCGAATTCCCACTACGTGCACAACCAAGGAGAGCCCATGAAGATCGTCAGAGCAGAAGTCATCGTCACCAGCCCGGATCGCAATTTCGTGACCCTGCGCCTCACCACCGATGACGGCCTCGTCGGGCTGGGAGACGCCACACTGAACGGCCGGGAATTGGCCGTCGTGGCCTATCTGCAGGAGCACGTCGCGCCGCTGCTGCTCGGCGCCGACGCGCATCGGATCGAAGACACGTGGCAGTTCCTCTACCGCAGCGCCTACTGGCGGCGCGGCCCGGTCACCATGGCCGCGATTGCCGCCGTCGACGTGGCGCTCTGGGACCTCAAGGCGCAGTCCGCCGGCCTGCCGCTGTATCAGCTGCTCGGCGGCGCCAGCCGGGACAAGATCCTGGCCTACGGCCACGCCTCCGGGCGCGACCTGCCTGAACTGTTCGACTCCATTCGCAAACACCAGGCGTTGGGCTATCAGGCGATTCGGGTGCAGACGGCCGTTCCGGGTCTCAAAGCGGTCTACGGCGTCGCAGCCCAAACCCAAACCAGCGGCAAACGGTACGACTACGAGCCGGCTCAGCGTGCGGCCCGACCGGCCGAGGAGGACTGGGACACCCGCGCCTACCTGCGGCACCTGCCCACAGTTTTCGAGGGCGTGCGTGCCGAGTTCGGTGCCGAACTGCCGTTGCTGCACGACGGACACCACCGGATGACGCCGATCCAGGCGGCGAAACTGGGCAAGTCCCTCGAACCCTATGATCTGTTCTGGCTCGAGGACTGCACCCCGGCCGAAAACCAGGATGCCCTGCGCCTGGTGCGGTCACACACCACAACGCCGCTCGCAATCGGCGAGGTGTTCAACACAGTCTGGGACTACCAGACGCTCATCAAAGATCAGCTGATCGACTATGTCCGCTCTGCGGTCACCCACACCGGCGGCATCTCACCGATGAAGAAGATCCTGGACTACGCCGCCCAGTATCAGATCAAGTCCGGCATCCACGGGCCGACCGATATCTCCCCGGTCGGTATGGCGGCAGCCCTGCACCTCGACCTTGCCATCCACAACTTCGGGATCCAGGAGTACATGCAGCATGGCGAGGCCACCAACCGTGTTTTCGAGCAGTCGTTCAGCTTTGCGGACGGCTATCTGCACCCCGGCACCAAGCCAGGCCTGGGAGTCACTCTTGACGCCGATGAGGCGGGCAAATACCCGTACCAGACCGCTTATCTGCCGTTCAACCGGCTGGCCGACGGCACCGTGCACGACTGGTGAGCCACCGCGCACGACACGCCCGGGCTTCGCGGCCACCGCAAAGTGTGTAAACTGAGCATCGAACTTCGGCGAGGGACAGTGCCGGGCCAGAGTGTTGGACCGGCGGCATCCGTTATCGACGCGGCGGACGAGACTTTGGGCTTTTCCTCACGCTGACATGCGTTCGAGTTGAATCAGCACCCCACACACGCGGGCTTCGGTACGCGAACCACGATCTGGGCTTACCGCCCCGCAAGGAGAAACACCATGGCTAAAGAAGTAAACTCCGTCACCGCCGACCTGCGCGAAAGCTTCGGCAAGGGCGCTGCCCGCAAGCTGCGCGTGTTGGGAATGATCCCGGCCGTCATCTACGGCCACGGCACCGAGCCGGTGCATGTGTCGCTGCCCGCGCACCGCATCGGCCTGCTGTTGCGTCGCACCAACATGATCCTCGAGCTGGACATCGCAGGAGAGAAGCAGCTTGTGCTCGTCAAGGACGTGCAGAAGGACCCGGTCAAGGCCATCATCGAGCACATCGACCTCATCGTCGTGCGCAAGGGTGAAAAGGTTCAGGTTGAGGTTCCCATGCACATGACCGGCGAGTCGTTCGCCAGCACCATGGCCGCCTTCGAGATCAAGGCGCTCCTGCTTGAGGTTGAAGCCACCGACATCCCCGAGAACCTCGTCGTGTCGATCGAGGGTCTCGAAGACGGTGCGCAGCTGCACGCCAAGGATGTCACCCTGCCCGCCGGCGCTGTGCTCATCACCGACCCCGACGCCCTCGTCGTTTACGTGCACACGCCGCGTGGCGAGTCCGATGACGAGACCGAGGTCGTCACTGCCGGTACCCCCGCGTAGTAGGAGCCCTCATTAACTGGTTCCCCCCGGGTCTTCTCACACGACGTCTTCTCACACCACGACGGAGGAATCCCCTGGACACGAACCAGTGGCTCGTAGTCGGGCTCGGTAACCCCGGGCCCGACTACTCCGGTAATCGACACAATGTCGGGCAGATGGTGACGGCGCAACTTGCCGATCGACTGTCCAGCAATTTCAAGCGTCACAAAACAGCCGCACTGGTCGCCGAAGGGCGTATGACGCCCGGCGGTCCGAAACTGGTGCTGGCCAAGCCCACCACGTTCATGAACGTCTCCGGCAGTCCGGTCGCGGCACTGCTGCGGTTCTACTCGCTGCCCGTCTCGCGGCTCATTGTCGTGCACGATGACCTCGACCTGCCCTTCGACACCCTCAAGATCAAGGTCGGCGGGGGTCACGGCGGCCACAACGGCCTGCGCGACATCATCGCAGCGAGCGGCACCAACGATTTCATCCGCATTCGCATGGGCATCGGCCGCCCGCCCGGCCGGCAGAGTGCGGCCGATTTCGTGCTGCACGACTTTATCGCCGCCGAACGCAGCATCCTGCCCAATCTGATAGCGGATGCCGCCGACGCCATCGAACTGATCGCCTCCGACGGTGTCGTGGCGGCGCAGCAGAAGTTCCACTCGCCCTCATAGACGGCGGTCGTCGGCGGTCGTCGGTGGCAGTGCGTAGACTCGTCCAGTGATCCTTCAGGGCTTAATCGCAGCGCTCGCGCGCGCCTCCACGTTCGACAACGCCCTCGCCTACGCCAGCCGGGATGCCGACTTCTCGCTGACCGACGGCCTGCGCGCCCCGCTGCTCGCGGCGCTGCTCGACCTGCGTCGTGACGATGCCCAGGCATTGTTCATCATTACAGCGACCGGCCGAGAGTCCGAGGCGTTGCGAGACAATCTCGGCTGCTTCGCCACGAGTGCTGAGATCATTGATTTTCCAGCCTGGGAAACCCTGCCGCACGAACGCCTCAGCCCGAGCGCCGAGATCGTCGGCAAACGCCTGCACGCCTTGCGCCGTATGCGCGAATGGCAGGAGGCCGACCCGGCCACTCGGAATCCTCTCATCGTCGTCGCCTCGGTACGCGCCGCGTTGCAGCCGGTCGCCGACAATCTCACCGACTACGAACCCATCGAGCTGGCCGTCGGTGCCCGCGGCCACGACCTGTCGGCGATCGTGCTTCAGTTGATCAATGTCGCCTACGCGCGCGTCGACATGGTTACCCGACGCGGCGAGTTCGCCGTGCGCGGCGGTATTCTCGACGTGTTTCCGCCGGTCGCCTCGCACCCGTACCGGGTGGAGTTCTTCGGCGACGAAGTCGAGCAGATTCGCCTGTTCAGCGTCGCCGATCAGCGTTCCCTGCCCGAACCGGTCGAGTCGGTCAGCCTGCCGCCGAGCCGGGAACTGCTGCTGAGCCCCGCCGTACGCCAGCGTGCCCGCGAAATGCAGCACGAATTCCCCAGCCTGTCCGGCTTGCTCGCCAAAGTCGCCGAGGGCATCCCGGTCGACGGCATGGAAAGCCTCGCGCCGGCCCTGGTCGACCGTTTGGTCCCCGTCACCCACTATCTGCCGAGCAACGCCGCCGTCGCCGTCATCTCGCCGGAACGGGTCGCGAGCCGTGCGATCAGCCTCGCCGAAACGAACCGCGAATTTCTCGGCGCAGCCTGGAGCGCCGCAACGGCCGGCGCTGACGCGCCGATCGACCTCGAAGCCGGCGATTTTCTTACGCTCGGACACCTGCGCGACAGCGTGCAGTTCTCGGCTCCCGGTGCACCCGCGAGCGGCCACAACTGGTGGACCCTGAGCTCGTTTCAGGCCGCGCCGACCGATGCACCGGTTCTGCCCGAAGATCTTGAACTGGACGAACTGCTCACCATTCGTATCGAAGCGGATGCCGTTCCCCCGTTCGCTGGGAACGTCGAGGGCGCGGCCGGTCACGTCGCCTCCCGGCTGCGCGACGGCTGGGTCGTCGGTATCGTCGCGCAAGGATCCGGCCTGGTCGAGCGCGCCGCGCAGGTTTTGGCCGAGCATGAGTTGCCGGCGCGGGTCGTCGACGTGTGGCCGGCAGAACCGGAACCGGGCATTGCCTACCTGCTGAAGGCATCCGTCGACCACGGTTTTGAGCTGGCGCAGACCAAGCTGGCTTTGATCAGTGAGTCAGAATTTTACGGCCGCACGGTCGGCTATGACGCGCGGCAGATCAAGAAGCTCGCCACCCGCCGCAAGAACGTCGTCGACCCGTTGCAGCTTGTCGCCGGCGACCACGTCGTGCACCAGACACACGGCATCGGGCGTTTTCTCGAACTGACCCAGCGGGAGGTGTCGAGCGGTGGCCGCAACCCGGTCAAAACCACCCGCGAATACCTCGTGCTGGAGTATGCGCCGTCGAAGCGCGGGCACGCCGGCGACCGGCTGTACGTGCCGACCGACCAGCTCGACCTCGTCACCCGCTATGTCGGTGGCGAAGCCCCGGCCCTGAGCAAAATGGGTGGAAGCGACTGGTCCAGCGCCAAGACCAAAGCTCGCAAAGCGGTGCGCGACATTGCTGTCGAGCTCGTCAAACTGTATTCGGCGCGCATGGCCAGCAAGGGTCACGCCTTCGGGCCGGATACCCCGTGGCAGCATGAGCTCGAAGAGGCGTTCCCGTTTGTGGAGACGCCAGACCAGCTCACCACGATCGACGAGGTCAAAGCCGACATGGAACGGCCCATTCCGATGGACCGGCTGCTCAGCGGAGACGTCGGCTTCGGCAAAACCGAGGTGGCCATTCGGGCGGCGTTCAAAGCCGTGCAGGATGGAAAGCAGGTCGCCATGCTGGTGCCCACAACCCTGCTCGTCAGCCAGCACATGGAAACGTTCAAGGAACGCTTCGCCGGATTCCCGATCCATCTGCGTGCCCTGTCCCGGTTCCAGACCGAGAAGGAGTCGCGGGAGACGATCGCCGGCATGCTCGACGGCACGGTTGATGTGGTTATCGGCACGCACCGGCTGTTGTCGCCGTCGATCATTTTCAAAGACCTCGGCCTCGTCATCATCGATGAGGAGCAGCGGTTCGGCGTCGAGCACAAAGACGCGCTGAAGAAACTCAAAACCAACGTCGATATTCTCGCCATGAGCGCAACGCCCATCCCACGCTCCCTCGAAATGGCGGTCACCGGAATCCGTGAAATGTCGACCCTGGCCACCCCGCCCGAAGACCGGCATCCGATTCTCACCTTTGTCGGCCCGTACTCGGAGCGTCAGGTGGCCGCGGCCATCCGTCGCGAGCTGTTGCGCGAGGGGCAGATATTCTTCGTGCACAACCGGGTCTCGAGCATCAACCGCATCGCATCGCAGCTGGCCGAGCTCGTGCCGGAGGCACGCATCGCTGTCGCACACGGGCAGCTGCCCGAGGCGCAGCTCGAACAGGTGGTCGTCGATTTCTGGGAGCGCAAGTTCGACATCCTGGTCTGCACCACGATCATTGAAACCGGCCTCGACATCAACAACGCCAACACCATTCTCATCGATCGCGCTGATAAGTTCGGTTTGAGCCAGCTGCACCAGCTGCGCGGCCGGGTCGGACGTGGACGCGAACGTGCCTACGCCTATTTCCTGTACGACGAGAACAAGCCGCTGTCTGAGACCGCCCATGACCGGCTGGCCACGATCGCAGCCAACAACGAGCTCGGCGCCGGCATGCAGGTGGCCCTGAAAGACCTGGAAATCCGCGGTGCAGGCAACCTGCTCGGCGGCGAGCAGGCCGGGCACATCGCCGGCGTCGGTTTCGACTTGTACCTGCGCATGATCGGTGAAGCCGTCAGCACATTCCGCGGTGATGTGGCAGAGGGACAGACCGAGCTTCGGCTCGAACTGCCTGTTGATGCGCATATCCCACACGACTTCGTCGACAGTGAACGGTTGCGTCTCGAGGCCTACCAGAAGCTGTCCAGCGCGAGCTCGCCGACAGCGACCGCCGATCAGATCGACCTCGTGCTCGACGAACTCACCGACCGTTATGGCGAACCGCCCGCTCCGGTACACAATCTGGTCGCCGTGTCGCGGCTGCGCTGGCAAGCACAGCAGGCCGGGCTCAGTGAGGTCGTCGCCATGGGGTCAAACCTGCGGGTCACGCCGGCCGATCTGCCCGACTCGATTCAGGTGCGGCTGCAGCGGATGTATCCAGGCTCGCGCTACGTGTCGTCAACCGGGGCATTGAGTGTGCCGATGCCGCGGCCGAACGGCGAACCGCTCGACGACAACGCCCTGATCGAGTGGACCAAGACACTGCTGGCCGCAATCTTCCCGCCAGCCGTTCCCAGCGTGCTCCCGACCAGCTAGCCCTGAAACGGCCGGCGCCGTCGTTGAGTCGACGACGGCGCCGGCCGCACCTCTACGGGCGTACGGATCGATTCTGCGATTAGCTGTTCGACGCCTCGTTGTTTTGGTACACGTCGGGGATGCCATCCTCGTCGCTGTCAATGGCATCCCTGGCAGCGATACGCCCGTAGTGACGGTTGCGACCGCGCAGGACCGCGGTGGCGAACAGCGCGGCCAGGAGCGAACCGACCAGGATGGCAACCTTGGCGTGGTCGTCGTGCGGACTGTCGAGGCCGAACGCCAGCTCGCTGATCAGCAGGGACACTGTGAATCCGACACCGGCGAGGATCGAAACTCCGATGACGTCGATCCAGGCCAGGTCGGGGTCGAGGGTGGCTTTGGTGGTCTTGGTGACGAGGAAGGTCGCCAGCAGCACACCGATCGGCTTGCCGATGACGAGGGCGACGACGATGCCGATGGCGACCGGGTCGGTGAGCGCGTTGAACAGTCCGTCGACGCCGCCGAGCGTGACGCCGGCTGAGAAGAAGGCGAATACCGGGATGGCCACGCCACTGGAGAGCGGGCGGAGGCGGTGCTCGAGAATTTCAGCCAGACCGGGACCGGCGTTGGGGCCGCCGCTGCGCTGGCTGCGCAGCACCGGTACGGCGAAGCCGAGGAGCACGCCGGCGACGGTGGCGTGCACCCCAGAGCCGTGCAGGAGTGCCCACGTAATGAAACCGATGGGAAGCAGGATGACCCAGGCCGCCCAGGTCTGGTTCTTGAAGAAGTGGGAGTACTTGTGCGCCACAAACCAATACAGAGCCAGCGGAATGATCGCGAGCAGCAGGGGCGGAAAGGCGATGTCGGTGGTGTAGAAGAACGCGATGATCGCAATGGCGAGAAGGTCATCGACAACGGCGAGAGTCAGCAGAAAGATGCGCAGGGCCGGCGGCAGCTTCGACCCGATCACCGCGAGCACGGCGAGGGCGAAAGCGATGTCGGTCGCGGTGGGAATCGCCCAACCTCGCAGCGTCTCGCCACCGGATTGCAGGTTGATCAGCACGAAGATCACCGCGGGGATGATGACACCGCCAACGGCGGCGGCCACCGGCACAATGGCCCGGCTGACGCTGCGCAAATCGCCCGCGACGAATTCGCGCTTGAGCTCGAGCCCCGCGAGGAAGAAGAAGACGGCGAGAAGACCGTCAGCGGCCCAGGTTCCGAGGCTCAGCTTGAGGTGCCAGGGCTCGTAACCGAACTCGAAGTCGCGAAAGGCGTAGTAGCTGTCAGAGAAGCCGGAATTGGCCATGATCAGCGCGGTTACGGTCGCCGCGAGCAGGATTGCACCGCCGACGGTTTCCTTGCGCAGAATTGCCGACACGCGAACAAATTCGCGGTACGTGCCACGACGGAGCACGACGCGGGTGCTAACGGGGTTGGTCGGGGGAGTCGGAACGTTGGTCGGATCGGTCATTGATATTCCTCTGGTCTCTTGGACGCGCATCGTCGGGCGCGCACACATCTGTGCCGACCAGGCTTCCCGGCTCACCGCGCCCCAGAATACACGAGGTCGCTGAACGAACCGCGAAAGGCCCGCCTACGATGGACAGGACGATGAAACCGATCCAGGAGTGCAGATCATGACGAATCCGCTGTTTTCATCCGCTCGCGACGCGCAACCACAGCGACCCGAGACCGCCCTCGACACGCTCATCACGACCGTCGCCCGGCTGCGCGCACCCGGCGGATGCCCGTGGGATGCCGACCAGACCCACGCGTCTCTCGTGCGGCACCTGGTCGAGGAGACCCACGAACTGATTGAAGCTATCGAAGAGGGCGGCAGGGACGACCTGCTCGAAGAACTCGGTGATGTGCTCTACCAGGTGCTCTTCCACGCCGATCTGGCCGCGCATACGCCCGAGGAGGACTTCGACATTCAGGACGTCGCGGCGCGGCTGACCGAAAAAATGGTCGGACGGCACCCCCATGTGTTCGGCGATGTCACCCTCGACACCGCTGAGGAGGTGTCGGAGGCCTGGGACGGGTTCAAGGCCGAGGAGAAGCCGGGGCGCACGAGCGTGCTCGACGGAATCCCGGCCGGTATGCCGGCGCTCGCCCTGGCCGACAAGGTGCTGGGCCGGGCTCAGAAGATCGGTCTGCTCGAAGCGGATGCGGGCTTCCCGCTTCCGATCGAATCAGAAGCTGACCTCGGGCCGCTGTTGTTGGCCATCGTGTCATCGGCCCGGGCGCAGGGTCTCGACGCCGAGCGTGCCCTACGCGCAGCCGTGCGCGACCTGCAGTCAGAGATCCGCGGAGCTGAGGCCGCCGCCGTGAACGGTGACGACTTCGACGCCGGAATAATCGCCCTGCCCTCCTGACCTGACCGGACCGGACCGGACCTGATCGAACCTGACCTGACCTGACCTGACCTGACCTGATCGAAAAATCTGGTCAGCCTGCTCAGGCGATGCGACTCCCGACGGGCAGGCGCGTCGCGGGGGTGCGGGTGCGGCGCCAGGCCCAGGCCAGGGCGCCGGCACCGAGCAGCAGGTGCATGGTGAGGCCGATGAACCAGCTCGGCACCGCGCCGTCGTAGGCGTCCTCTGGGCTCGGACCGCTGTCGTAGGGCGGGTCGAGGTACCCAGTGGCGGCTTCGGCGCAGGTGTCGTACTCGGTGTGCAACTCCGCCGGCGCCTGCGCAGTGCGCACGCCGACGGCGATCTGCCCGAACAGGTCGGTCGGGAATCCGCTGTCATCGAAGGCGCCGGGTGCCGCATCCGCGACCACAACATACGGGTTGGCTGCGAGAAGCCACCAGAAGTAGTCGAATCGTGGCACCTTGTAGGTCGTGGTCTCCGGTGACGAACAGATGATGTCCGACTGCCTGCCGGTCGTTTCATCGAAGGTCGACGACACCACGTAGTTGGTCACGCGGGTTGCCTCGTGCTGAGTGGCGGTGCCGAGCAGCGCGAATGCGATGAGCGTGCCCAGGCTGAGCGCCGCGACCACGAGATAGGTCAGCACTATCGAAAACAGCGGCCTGGTCAGGATGCCGGACAGCCCAACTCCGACCATCGCAGTCACACCGAGCTCGAGAGCGAGCACGAGCACCGATATGGCAATTGTGGCCAGTGACACCTGCCCGAGAACGACAGCGAAGATGAGAAACGGCAGCGCCGCCGCCAGAAACGCCAGCGCCGTGATCCAGGCGGCGAGGAACTTGCCCAGCACAAGCTGTCCGGTGCTGATAAGCGTGACCTGCGTGGTGGCGAGGGTGCCGGCATCCCGGTCGCCGTTGATGGCGTTACCCGACAGTGCCGGTGATACGAGGGTCCCGAGCAGCAGTACGAAGAATATGATCGTCGAGAAGACGCCGCCGCCGCCCGATAGCCAGGCCGAGGTGGCCAGCCAGAGCAAAAACGTCACGATGCCCACGAGCAGCATAAAGACGCCGAGCAAGACGTACCACGAGACGCCGCGCACCCGCTGGCGCAGCTCCAGGGTCACAACCAGCCAGAGTCCGGTCAGGAATACCCGGTTGCGCGAGCCGGTCATGTCGTCGCCTCGGATTCGGTCGGGGCAACGGGCAGCGAACCGGGCACTGCCGGTGCATCCCGCGTCAGGTCCAGGAATGTGTGCTCGAGGTTGCCGACTGCCGGACCGAAGTCACAGACCGGAACCCCGCTCAACACGAGATTGTGCAGCAGCGCGGCGGCGGCTGCTTCGCTCTCCACCTGCACGAGGGTGCCCAGCTGGTCGACGCCGATCACTTGCGCGGGAGTGCCGACCACGCCGGGCGTCCCCAGGGCGCGTTCGAGTGCCGCGTCGTCGAGAGAGCGGATGCGCCACGCCCGGGCGCTCGCGCCGGCCGCAGCCACCTGCTCCGGGCTGGCCGTGCGACCGTCGGCGAGGTACACCGCGGCATCCGCCATTTCGTCGAGCTCGGCGAGAACATGACTCGACACCAGGATGGCGGTGCCCTCGCCGGCCAGGCGCCGCAGCAGTTGGCGCAGCGCTGCACGGGCGGCCGGGTCGAGGCCGGAGGCCGGCTCGTCCAGCAGCAGCACTCCGGGGGAGTGCACGAGCGCTCGGGCCAGGCTCAGGCGCTGCTTCTGACCGCGGGACAGCACGCGCGACGGCTGGTCGGCGAAGTCTCCGAGGTCGGCCAGGGCGATCAGCTCGTCGGCGCGCACGGCGGACTGCTCGCGGTTCATGCGATACATACGCCCGGTGGTCTGCAGGGCTGCGCGCGGGCTGAGGCTCGGCCACGTCCCCAAAGTGTCCGGCATCCAGCCCATCTGCGCCCGTACCAGGTCAGGTTCGGTGACCGGGTCGTGACCATTGATGCGAATGGCGCCCGTGGTGGGGGTGAGCAGTGTGGCGAGCATGAGCAGCAGCGTCGTCTTGCCCGAGCCGTTCGGCCCGATCAGGGCCGTGACCGATCCGACCGGAACTGTCAGCGTCGCATCGCGCAGCGCGAAAACGCTGCCGAAGGATCGGCTGACCCCGGTCACCGCGATCCCGCTCGGCACGATCCCGGGTGACCCCGCCGCCGCTGAGTCTGAAACTGTCGTGAAAGACAATAGGTACCCCCTTGGCCCCGAGTCTAGGGGAGCCTTGCTGGCGCAGCCCGAACGTGCCGGGTAACGTCGAAGCATGACTGCCACATCCTTCAACACGCTCCTGTCCGCTCAGATCGGCAACGAGTTTGCCGCATCGCAGCAGTACATCGCCATCGCGGTCTGGTTCGATACCCAGTCGCTGCCGCAGCTGGCCGGCCATTTCTACCGCCAGTCCCTCGAGGAACGCAACCACGCGATGATGCTCGTGCAGTACCGCATGGACCGCGATCTCGAGGTGGTCATTCCCGGCATTCCCGCCGTCCAAAACGTTTTCGCCAACGCTGTGGAGCCGATCAGCCTCGCCCTCGCCCAGGAACGTCAGGTCACCGCGCAGATCGAGGCCCTGTTCCGCGCAGCCCGCGCCGACGGCGACGCGCTCGGCGAGCAGGCCATGCTCTGGTTCCTCAAGGAGCAGGTCGAAGAGATCGCGTCCATGTCGACCCTGCTCACCATCGCCGAACGCGCCGGCGACAACCTGTTCGACATCGAGAATTTCATCGCCCGCGAGAACGTCGGCGACGGCGGCGTCGAAGCGGATGCCCCCAACGCAGCCGGAGGAGCCCTCTAACCAGCTGGGACGGTCAGCTGCCAGAACCTGAGAGAATAACCCAATGGCTACTGCAGTGACCCCGCCGCGCGGCATGCGCGATTTTCTCCCCGCCGACAAGGCAGTGCGCGAGAGATCCCTCGGCATCATCCGTGAGAGTTTTCGTTCGCACGGCTTTGACGAGATCGAAACGCCGGTCATGGAAGACTCCCAACGCCTGCACTCCGGGCTCGGCGGCGACAACGAGAAGCTCGGCTTCGCTGTGCTCAAGCGCGGTCTCAGCGCAGCGGATGTAGCGGCCGCAGCCGAGCAGGACGACCTGCTGTCCCTGGCCGACCTGGGGCTGCGCTTCGACCTGACGGTCCCGTTGGCACGGTTCTACGCCACCCATCGGGCGGCGCTGCCGACCGTTTTCCGGTCGATCCAGATCGCCCCGGTCTGGCGGGCCGAACGTCCGCAGAAGGGTCGATATCGCCAGTTCATGCAGTGCGATATCGACATCATCGGCGAGTCCGGCCCGCTCGCCGAGATTGAGCTCATCACGGCGACGGTCGCGACCCTCACAAAGCTCGGACTCACCGGCTGCTCCATCCGTATCAATGACCGGCGCATCCTCACCGCTCTGCTCGCCCACTGGGGCGTCGGAGCAGAACTCACCGAGCGGGCGCTGATCGTGATCGACAAGCTCGACAAGATCGGCGTTGACGGTGTCGCCACCGAACTCGGCACCCTCGGCATTGACGCTGCCGACCTGGCCACGCTGCTCACCGAGCTGGGTTCAGGCGGTTGGTCCCTCGGCGACAGCGCGCCGGACTGGCTCAACCCGGCGGCGTTTGCCGACCTCACGGCCCTGCGTGCCGCCCTGCCCGATGTCGATCTCGAGTTCGACCCCACCCTGGTGCGCGGCATGGGCTACTACACCGGGACCATCTTCGAAATCTCCCACCCCGACCTCGGCTATTCGCTCGGCGGCGGCGGTCGCTACGACGGAATGATCGGCCGGTTCCTCGGCACCGATGTTCCGGCCTGCGGGTTCTCGATCGGTTTCGAACGCATCGTGGACCTCCTGCACGCGGATGGCGCATCCGCTGAGCAAGCCGTCGTGCTCGTGCACGACAAAGACGCCGATCCGGCCGGTCTGGTCGCTCTCAAGCGCGACCTCGTCGCCGGCGGGTTGCGGGTGCGGCTGGAACGTCGCACCAAGAACCTCAAGGCGCTGCTCGACCGAGCCGCTGACGCCGGCTACGGACGTTTCGCGTTTGTGACGGCCGATACCGAGGCGGCCGACGACCTCGACTTCAAACCGCTCGGCGAATAAGCCGACCGGGTCGGTTCAGCCGATCCGTCGACGGGTTTGGCTAGACTGAATTCGTCCGGCTTGCCGGCACACCCCCACCTTCATTCCGACCTATAACCCCGCGTCTACCCAGACGTTCACCCCGACAAATCAGGAGACAGTTGTGGCCCTAATTGAGGCAGTAGACGCACGCGAAATTCTCGACTCCCGCGGTAACCCGACCATCGAGGTCGAGGTGTTGCTCGCCGACGGAACGGTGAGCCGTGCTGCGGTGCCGTCCGGCGCTTCAACCGGCGTCTTCGAGGCCTATGAGCTGCGCGATGGCGACAAGGCCCGTTACCAGGGCAAGGGCGTGCTCAAGGCCGTCGAAGCCGTCATCGATGACCTCGGGCCCGCGGTCGAAGACATCGACGCGACCGACCAGCGCATCGTCGACCTCGTGCTCAACGAAACCGACGGAACCGACAACAAAGAGCGTCTCGGCGCCAACGCCATCCTCGGCGTGAGCCTCGCTGTGGCCAAGGCCGCGGCGAGCTCGGCGGGCCTGCCGCTGTTCCGCTACCTCGGTGGCCCGAACGCGCACACGCTGCCGGTGCCCATGATGAACATCATCAACGGTGGTTCGCACGCCGACAACGATGTCGACATCCAGGAATTCATGATCGTTCCCCTCGGCGCCGAGTCGTTCAGTGAGGCACTGCGTTGGGGCGTCGAAACCTACCACGCTCTCAAGGCGCTGCTGCAGTCCAAGGGTCTGTCCACCGGCCTCGGCGATGAGGGCGGCTTCGCCCCCAACCTGCCGAGCAACCGCGCCGCGCTCGACCTCATCGTCGAAGCAATCGAGAACGCCGGTTACGTTCCCGGCAAGGACATCGCCCTCGCCCTCGACGTCGCCGCGAGCGAATTCTTCTCGGACGGCACCTACAACTTTGAGGGCAAGAACCTGTCGGCCGAAGAGATGAGTGCCTACTACGGTGAGCTCGTCACCGACTACCCGCTCGTCTCCCTCGAAGACCCGCTCGAAGAAGACGACTGGGACGGCTACGTGCACCTCACCGCGTCGATCGGCGACAAGGTGCAGATCGTCGGAGACGACCTGTTCGTGACCAACCCGGTACGTCTGGCCAAGGGCCTCGAGCTGGGGGCAGCGAACTCCATCCTGGTCAAGGTCAACCAGATCGGCACCCTGACCGAGACGATGGATGCAGTTTCCCTCGCCCAGCGCGCCGGCTACACCGCGATCATCTCGCACCGTTCCGGAGAGACCGAAGACACCTTCATCGCCGACCTCGCCGTCGCGACGGATGCCGGCCAGATCAAGACCGGCGCCCCGGCACGCAGCGAGCGCGTCGCGAAGTACAACCAGCTGCTGCGCATCGAGGAAGAACTGGGCGACGGCGCGGTCTACGCCGGCCGCAGCGCGTTCCCGCGCTTCACCGCGTAGTCCAGCGGAACAGCACGACCGGGCTCCCGGCCACCGAACCGTCGGTTGGTGGGGAGCCCACAGCTACACTCGGTACCATCGATGCTCGCACCCGACCAGCCCGCGAAAGGAGTTGTCGTGGACCAGAAACGACCCGGTTCTCTTCCGCGGAAATCGCCCCAGCGGCAACCCGTCGTCACGGATTCGGAAACGCCGGCCGGCGGTTGGCTGCGAAGCATCCGCTTCTCCGGCTTTTCCCTCGTCATGATGGTCGTTCTCGTGCTGGCCGTCGTGGTGCTCGCGCCGAGCCTTCGAACCTACGCCGAGCAGCGGCAGCAGATCAGTCAGCTCAGCGCCACCGTCGCTGACCAGAAGGCCGAGGTCGATCAGCTCACCAGCCAGCGGGAACGCTGGAATGACCGCACCTACGTGACGACGCAGGCTCGAGAACGACTGTCGTACGTGCTGCCGGGCGATATCAGCTTTCTTGTCATCAATGATCTGCCGATTGTCGCTCCGCTGGAAGCGGGTGCGGCACCGGTCAGTACCGATATTCAAAGCACCACAATTGATTGGCTGGGATCCTTGTTCGCCTCCACCATGACTGCCGGCCTGGCGCCACAAGCCGAAGCTCCCGCGACCGATGCCCCTCAGACGGTCGTCCCGTGACCCGGCCGCCGTTCGACCCATTCACCCAGACCGACATCGACGTCGTCACGGCCCAGCTCGGGCGCCCCGCCCGCAACGTCGTCGGCATCGCCGCCCGCTGTGTCTGTGGCGCGCCGACCGTGGTCGCCACAGCCCCGCGCCTGGCTGATGGTACCCCGTTTCCCACCCTGTACTATCTCTGCCACCCGGCGGCGACCGCAGCGATGTCTTCGCTCGAGGCGACCCAGGTCATGAATGAATACAACGACCTGCTCGCCGACGACGAGAACGTGCGCGCCGACTATCTGCGCGCCCACGAGAGTTTTCTGTTCGACCGTGACCAGCTCGGCAGCGTGCCGGAAATCGCGGGGATTACTTCCGGCGGCATGCCGAACCGGGTGAAATGCCTGCACGCCCTGGCTGCACACTCCCTGGCTGCGGGGCCGGGTGTCAACCCGATTGGTGACCTCGCTCTTGAGCGCGCGACCTGGTCGCCCGCGGTGTGCGTCTGCGTGGACTATTCCGCCGACGCGGCCGGCACGCCGACAGCCGTGGCCGGCTCGGCTTCGGAGTGACGTCGGTCACTCGTCGGGTCAGCGCCGGCGTTGCTATCGCCCTCGCGACGGCGCTGTTCGGCGGCACCATCGCCGGATCTGTCGTGCTCGACGCGCCGGCCGCCCACGCCGATCAGATTCGTGACCTGCAGTATTGGCTCGGCGACTATGGGTTCACCGAAGCCTGGAACACCACCAAGGGCGCGGGTGTGACCGTCGCCGTCATCGACTCCGGGGTCGACGGCAGTGTCGCCGAACTTAACGGCGCGGTGACCGGGGGAACGGATGTCTCCGGCCTCGGAACCCCCGACGGTCAAACACCGGTCGCGGGCGACGACGATGACGGCGAACACGGCACCTTGGTGGCGTCTCTGTTGGCCGGTCGTGGCACCGGAGACGGGACCGGCCTCCTCGGGGTCGCACCGGAAGCCTCCATTTTGTCGGTCTCGGTCGGATTCGGCAGTACCCGTTCGGCCGTGAGCAACGATGATCAGATTGCGCAGGGCATCCGCTGGGCCGTCGACAACGGCGCCGACGTGATCAATATGTCGCTGACCCGCAACACGCTGTACTGGCCGGAAAGCTGGGACGACGCCTTCCTCTATGCCTTTGAAAATGATGTCGTCGTTGTGGCGGCGGCCGGCAACCGGGGCAGCGGCACCACCGAGGTCGGTGCTCCGGCTACGATCCCCGGCGTGTTGGCGGTCGGCGGGGTCGATCGCAACAAGACGGCGAGCTTCGACGCTTCCTCGCAGGGCATCACGATTGCCGTCTCGGCGCCGAGCGAGAAACTGGTCGGAGTCATGCCCGATTCGACCTACGTGCAGTGGGATGGCACGAGTGCGGCCGCACCAATCGTGTCCGGCTTGGTCGCCCTGGTGCGGGCCGCGTATCCGTACCTGGATGCGGCGGGCGTCATCAACCGGGTCATCGCAACCGCCAACGCGAACGGGCAGACGGTGCCGAGCCCGATCTACGGCAACGGTCTGATCGATGCCGGCGCCGCAGTGACCCGCTATGTCGCCCCGGCGGCCGGGGCGACGCCCAGCGAGCTGCTGGCTGAGTGGATTACGCTGCATCGCCGTGCCGAGATCGAGGTCGTTCCCACCGAGGTTCCCGCCGCCGAAGCCCCTGCTGCGGCTGACGACGACCCGGCGCTACCCGCCCAAAATGTGCTCAATGCCTGGCTGCCCAACCAGCTGACGTTGACCTATATCAGTCTGCCGCTCGCTGTTCTCGTGGTGTTTGGTATCCTAGTAACGCTGTTCGGCATTGGGGCCACTCGGCATATCAGGCGAATTCGGCGCAACCTCGAAGATTTCGCACATTCATAATCATGTAGGAGGCCTTCTCATCGTGCCCAAAATTCTCATTGTTGGTGGCGGATACGCCGGTTTTTATACGGCGTGGAAGCTCGAGAAATGGCTGCGATCCGGCGAAGCGGACGTCACCATCGTGGACCCGCTGCCGTACATGACGTACCAGCCCTTCCTGCCGGAGGTCGCTGCCGGGTCCATCGAACCGCGTCACGCGGTCGTATCGCAACGTCGTCACCTGAAGAAGACCAACGTCGTCTCGGCCAAGGTCACTCACGTGAACCACGCCGACAAGACGGCCACGATCACCCCGCCGACCGGAGAGCCGTACGAGTTCAAGTACGACATCGTCGTGGTCACCGCCGGTGCCGTGTCACGTACCTTCCCGATCCCGGGCGTCGCAGACCAGGCCATCGGGCTCAAGACCATTGAAGAGGCCGTCGCCATCCGCGACCGCGTACTCACGAACTTCGACAAGGCCGCCGCGCTGCCGGCCGGCCCGGAGCGGGACCGCCTGCTCACCTTCGTCGTGGTCGGTGGCGGTTTCGCCGGCATCGAGGTCTTTGCCGAGCTGCGCTCCTTCGCCACTTCGCTGCTCACCCTGTACCCGGAGATCAGCTTCGAAGACACCAACTTTCACCTCATTGAAGCCATGGGCCGCATCATGCCCGAGGTCTCGCTCAAGACGAGCCTGTGGGTCATCGACAATCTGGCCGGACGTGGTGCACAAATTCACCTCGAGACTCAGCTGACGAGTGCGCTCGACGGCAAGATCGAACTCTCCACCGGAGAGAGCTTCGAGACCGACCTCATCGTGTGGACCGCCGGAGTCATGGCGAATCCGACAATCGTGCGTCACACCGACCTTCCCATCGAAGAGCGCGGTCGCCTGCAGGTTCGTGCCGACCTCCGCGTCGGAACTGAAGACGACATCGTCGCTGACGCCTGGGGCGCCGGCGACGTGAGCTGCGTTCCCGACCTGAGCGGTGGCGGCGTCGGCGGCAACTGCGTGCCCAACGCCCAGCACGCGGTGCGTCAGGGCAAGCTGCTTGCGAAGAACCTCGTGGCCGTGCTGCGGAACGAAGCGCCGGTGCAGTACTTCCACAAGAACCTGGGTGCTGTCGCCGGTCTCGGTATCGGCGTCGGCGTTTTCCAGTCCGGCAAGTTGGCCATCACGGGGATGCCGGCCTGGTTCGCACACCGCGGCTACCACGGGTTGGCCATGCCAAGCTGGGAGCGCAAGTTGCGCGTCGTCGGGGACTGGGTTACTAACATGTTCCTCGGTCGCGATGTCGTCTCGCTGAGCGCCGTTGAGAACCCGCGGGCCGTGTTCGAAGAGTTCGCTTCGCGTCCGAAGCCGCCGGCGGCATCCGCTGCGCCCGCTGCCAAGGCCCCGGCGGCCCCGCGTGCTCCCCGTGCGCCGCGCAAGCCCACCGTCAAGGCGGCGGCTGCAGCGGATACCGCGACTCCGGCCACCAAGGCACCCGCTGCCAAGGCGCCCGCCACCAAGGCACCCGCTGCGAAGGCGCCGGCTGCGAAGGCACCCTCCACGGACGAGGCTCCGGCCGCGCAAACGGCGGCGGCTGAGGCTTCCTCCTCGAAGTAGGTTTTTCGGTAGGTGCTGCCGGGCGATACCAGCGCCCGGCAACACCTACGCGGCAACTACCCGTCATCGGGTACGCCCCCATAGCCCAATTGGCAGAGGCAGACGACTTAAAATCGTCACAGTCTGGGTTCAAGTCCCAGTGGGGGCACCACGTTTATTTCTACGCTGATCTGGGTTTTAACTTGGTAATAGGGACCTGAGGACCCCCGTTTGCCCACATTTTGCCCACACTTGAAATCATTCGGGCTTGATCGAGGGCCAGCGCGACGCTGTCCAGGTCGTCGTCGAAGAGGTCGGCGTACACATCGAGGGTCATCGCGGCCGAGGCGTGGCCGAGCATGCGCTGCAGCGCTTTGACGTTAGCGCCGGCGGATACGGCCAGGCTCGCGGCGGTGTGTCGTAGATCGTGCGGCGTGACGCGTGGGAAGGTCGGATCAACTTCCCGGGCACGTTTGAGGGCGTAGACCAGCCAGCCGTCTCGAGTCGACGGGGTGCGCTGGTGCGACAGACCGTCGCCGAACAGAATCTGGTCGGGTGTCTTACCGGCGCAGAGCAGTGCCAAGCGCTCAGCCAGGAACGGCGGGAACGGAACCGTGCGTGCCTCGTGCGACTTGGGCGTACCGAGCAGAATCTTGCCACCAACCCGCACGGCGTTCTCCCGGACCGCCAGACGCCTCCGGATGAGGTCCACGTCGCGCACCCGCAATCCGGTCACTTCGCCCCAGCGCAGGCCGGTGTAGGCGAGGGTCAGTATGACTGTTCCGTGCGTCGTCGCCGAGGTTGTGAGCAGGTCGACCTGTTCGTGCGAGAGATAGGTGTGCGGTTTCTTCTTCTTGCGGGGGAGAGTCACCCCGCGGGCGCTGTTGACCAGGATACGGCGGTCCTTGACCCCCACGTCGAGAATCGCCGCGAGCACGCCGTAGGCGCGGATGACGTGCGTGGCGCTGCGTGCACCAGGGGATGGATGCAGGGTGATCGCGGTGCCGGCACCGAGCTGTGACACCCAGGTCTGCACGTCGCTGTGCTGGATGCGACCGATCTCCGTGGTTCCCCAGCGCGGGGCGACGTACAGCCGCCAGGCGATTTCGATTGGCTCGTACGCCGAGGGCTTGAGGTGCGTCTGGGCGGCCAGCCACGAGCGTCCCAGGGCGCCGATGGTGGCACGGCCCGCGGAGTCCTCGATGTACTCGCCGCGACTCTTGGACACCTCGGTCGAAGCGAGGAACAGCTGGGCAGAGCGCTTGGTCTTGAAGCCGCGCTTGTCGGTCTGGCTGTGGTCGGGCCGACGGTAACGCACGCGGTATCTCTTGCCCGCGGCCGTCTCATACGCTGAAATCGTTCCCATGATCTCTCCTCGTAGCGCTCGACGTCATCGGTGGCGACGAGTTGGATTTGCTGTTGACTGACATCACCATGCACCCTGCCACCGACAGTCAGGGTGGACCAGCACGTCAGCTGGGCCATTCTGGATGTCGACTCATATTTCGCCGTCTCACGCTGTGGTACTACTGACCCAGTGAGTGTGCCGAGCCGCTCCTACAACAGCCCCAGAGCGCCATTCTGGCCCCGCTGGATCGCGGCTGTGGTGAACGCGTCCGAGCCGCGGGTTGGGTCGGCGTCGCGTTGTCCACAACGATCGCCATCGGCTTCGATGGACCGCAGGCAGCCCCAATGCCTTGCGCGAACTCCGTGCGCGGAGCGTCCTCGACGAGCACTCGGCAGGGGGACGCGCGCCTGTGGAATTCGACGTCTATGTGTGGCCGATCGGTGACGATCAGGGGGCCGCTCACCGGCCCCCTCAGGGGGCCGGTTCTGGGCCCCCTAAGGGGGCCAAATCTGGCCGTCTAGGGGGCCGCTGAGCGGCCCCCTTAACAGTATTGACAGGATAAACAGAAAATAAGCAGTACGCGCGCGCGAAGAACGCCTGTGCATAACTTCGCTCCAGCGG
>Ga0307486_1000601_pt1 | contig 31716 bp, 35 predicted proteins | sample CBIW02metaG_FD_203663 | JGI IMG/M metagenome (GOLD analysis project Ga0307486, IMG submission 203663) | Sea-ice brine microbial communities from Beaufort Sea near Barrow, Alaska, United States - CBIW 0.2 | ecosystem: Environmental > Aquatic > Marine > Coastal | place: USA: Alaska | collected... | reverse complement strand
ATACCAGTCAGGCCCGGTGACAACACCCCCCGGATCATCAACGACTGGGGGCAGCAACCATGCCGGGCCCAACAGGCCAACACCCTTAAGAAGCAAGCTTCAAGGGATACCTACAAGGTAACGGGGGGATTACGGTTTGGGGTCAGCGTCGTCTGTTGAATACTCCGGCTTCACCGGATACTGGACCCAGCAAACGTAGTGTGCGACTTCACTTTCCTCAGGCGGCGACTGTGAGGTTTCGTTGAGGCAGTGAATCAGGCGATCCTGTCCGCCCGTGTCAGCTTGCGTGCTCCATTCGATGAATTCCGCCTCCGGTCGGGCAGCATCGGGGAACTGCCTCAGCACTCGATTCCACGCTTCGTCCGAATCTTCTTGCAGGGCGACTTGTTGCCAATCGGATGACGCAGACGGGGTGCTCGTCGGCTCAGCAGTCGTGATCGATGCGGTACAGCCGGAGAGCGCGATTAGCGCAGCGGCGAGCACCGCCAGCATGCGACTGAAGGACGAGACGCGTGCACTCTTCATAACTCGAATGTAGCTCAACTTGTTAGTGAAGTCTTCTAGCGTGCCCGGTTCCCGAACGCCGACGCCAACCGCCCGGGAACCCGCGCAACGCCGCACGAAACTTCGACAGAACTTTGCGCGCAAACTCGGCATCACTCCGACCGCATACCGTGGGCAGTTCGACTGCACGGTTGACGTGCAGGCTTCGGCTTAGGCCACAAAGCGTCCATCGCGGTGTCGGCGGCGATCACAAGTCACGTGTCCGCTGCCATTGCAGTCGCGTACTTCGCGCACGCAACTCGTGATGTTACGTTTCGCGTACACTGAGACTAATGTCGCGTTTCACGTACATTGCGCCGACCAAATGGGAGCGAGCCATGACGATCCTGACAACCTCAGCAGACCTCGGGCGGACGATCCGCGACCGGCGGCTAGAACTCGGCTACACCCAGCAGCAGTTGGCCGAGCGAGTGGGTGTCGCCCGGCAGTGGATCGTCAAGGTTGAGAAGGGGAAGTCTCGAGCCGAAATTGAACCCCTGCTTCACACCTTATTCCAGCTCGACTTGGAGCTGCGCGTCGATCAGGCAGCGCCCGCTGATGGCCAGGGCGAACGCAAAATACTTGCGCGAAATTTCACCGATCAGAGAGGTCTCGAGAAACATTCGTCGGTGTGATCGAGACTGATCGCTTGCAATCCAGCGTTAAGCGGACAAATACCAATTGCGGCTTCATCAAATCTCGCTACGCGGTCCCCCCAAACCGAATCAATTGAGCGGTGCGATCCGAGTCGTTGAGGCAGTTATTCGCTGGCGACAAGCAGGTATTCGTAGTCACGGCCGCCATAAAAAATGCCAACGATAGTGACCCTGTGATTCAGTGTGGCGTATGCGATTATGGTGCTCTTCTTGTATCCGATTGTTCGCAGGCCTGGTCGGAGATCATCGCGGGCCATCCCACGGTAGGGAAAGTCGGCAAGGCCTTCACAGAAAGAAATGATTGATTCGGTGAATCCTGCCGCGTTTCCGGGTGATCCGGCAGCAGCGATGTAGTCGTAGATTTCCTCGAGTTGTTCGAGAGCTTCGGTCCGGAACGTAATCCGGTGGTGTGTCACTGCTGTTCGGAGTGCTTCGCTGCCAGGCGTGCGCGCACATCATTGGCCTCTACTACTGCAGACGGGTCTGCCACGAGCTCGTCATAGGCGGTGACAACCTCTGCGCGGAGCCAGGACTCTACGGCTTGGTCTCGGGCGAAAAGCGTGCGGAGTCCATCTCGAATTATTTCGCTCTCACTCGCGTACGCGCCAGAACTTACCCGCTGGCGTAGTTCATCGGCCATTTCGTTGGGAAGGGTAATGCTCAATTGCCTCGTTGTACGCACGATGACTCCAACCTTAGTAGGACTAAATCCTACTCGTTAAAACCTGTGATGCATAGAGGTGGGGAGGTGGGCAAGCACATAGCGCAGGCGGCGAGCGCGAGCGACATAAGCAATTCGTATCTGATCTAGCGGCCTCCCGCTACATCCAGAACGCTTCCGGTGCAGTAGCTTGCATCGATACCCGATCAACGCTATGTGTATCTACTTCTGGTGCCCGACCTCTTTCATGTCCGCAAGCAGGCGTTGATCGCTGAACTACGCAGTCAGCCGCTCAATCAGCTCGCGATACCGGGCAGCGGTCTGCTCCACGATCTCGTCGGGAAGCTCGGGCGGGGTGCCGTGTTTGTCCCAGTTCGCGGAAAGCCAGTTGCGCACGATCTGCTTATCGAAACTTGCCAGACGACTAGGGCCACCCGCGGCGTAGAGTTCGGCATCCCAGTAGCGACTCGAATCGCTCGTCAACACCTCATCGGCGAGTACGAGAGCACCGGTCTCCGGGTCTGCGCCGAATTCGAACTTGGTGTCAGCCAGAATCACGCCACGAGTCTCCGCGATAGCCGAGGCCCGCGCGAAAATGTCGAGCGAAGCATCCCGAAGCGCGGCAGCCACCTCAGCACCAACGAGCTCGACGGTGCGCTCAAAGCTGATGTTTTCGTCGTGCTCGCCCATCGGCGCTTTCCACGCCGGGGTGTAAATCGGTTCGGGCAGGCGGTCGCCATCGCTCAAACCCGCAGGCAGCGCAATGCCGCACACGCTCTGCGACTCCTGATACTCCAACCAGCCACTGCCCGACAGGTAGCCGCGAACGACACACTCCACCGGATACATCTCGAGTCGCTTGACGATCATCGACCGGTCAGCAAGCTCAGCAGGGGCATCCACGCCAGCGGCATCCGCCAAGTGGTTCGGCATGTCCGCCAACTGCTCGAACCACCATTTGCTCAGTTGCGTCAGCAAAGCACCCTTGCTCGGGATGCCCGGCTCAAGCACGTGGTCAAACGCACTCACCCGATCACTGGCAACCATGAGCACAAGCTGTGGCTCGTCGGCGCGCACATACAGGTCACGGACTTTGCCGGAATACGTCAGCGTCCAAGCGTTCCCCGCAGCAGAATCGGCAGCAGCATCCGCGCCAGCAGCGTCGTTCACAGCGTCACTCACTTCGCGACGCGCAAAGCGATATCGCTGCGGAAGTGAGCACCCTCAAGGTGAATGTGTCCGAGCGCTTCGTAGGCACGCTTGCGCGCAACCGCAAAAGTTTCGCCGGTCGCGACAACGCTCAGCACGCGTCCGCCGGTGGCGACAAACTCGTCACCCTTTTTGGCGGTAGCCGCGTGGGCGATGGTGACTCCGGGAACGGCGAGTGCAGCATCCAAACCGGTAATGGTGCGCCCGATCTTGGGGTTGTCGGGGTAGCCCTCGCTCGCGAGAACAACCGTCACGGCGACATCGTCGGAGAAGACGGGTGTCGCGTGGTCGGGGAGTCCGCCGGTGGCTGCCGCAAACAGCAGCGAACTGAGCGGCGTGACTAGGCGCGGAAGAACAACCTGCGTCTCGGGGTCACCGAAACGAGCATTGAACTCGATAACGCGGATGCCGTCTCGAGTCACAATGAGGCCGCAGTAGAGCAGCCCGATGAAGGGTGTTTGCTCACTCGCGAGCTGACGGATCGTGGGCAGCGCAATAGTCTCAATCACCTCGTCAACGAAGCCATCGGGAAGCCAAGTGAGCGGCGAGTATGCACCCATTCCGCCGGTGTTGGGGCCGTTGTCTCCGTCATAGGCGAGCTTGTAGTCCTGAGCCGGCGAGAGGGGGACAACATTGTGACCGTCGCTGAGCAAGAAGAGGGAAACTTCTTCGCCCGCAAGGTACTCCTCAATGAGAACGCTGCCATAGGTAAGCCAGTGCTTGGCGTGGTCAACAGCCGCGTTGCGATCGCCCGTAACGAGAACACCCTTACCCGCAGCGAGACCATCAGCCTTCACTACATAGGGGGCACCGTACTCGTCGAGCGCATCGAGTGCCTCTTCGATAGAGCCGGCGCGGGCGGCGCGACCGGTAGGCACGTTGGCGGCATCCATGATCCGCTTGGCGAATGTCTTGCTGCCTTCGAGGGCTGCAGCAGCCTTGCCCGGGCCAAAGACGGCAATTCCGCGGCGGCGAAGAGCATCAGCTACGCCCTCAACTAGTGGTGCCTCTGGCCCGATGATGACCAGCTCGATGTCATTATCGAGCGCATACTCGGTGACGACTGAACCCCGAGTCGGGTCGAGCGCGACAGTTTCAACGACAGCCGCGATACCGGCATTGCCGGGCGCGGCCGTGATCTCGTGGTCCTCTTTCTCGCTGAGAAGGGACGTAACAATAGCGTGCTCGCGGGCACCGGAACCAAGAACAAGAATTCGCACAAGCACAGCCTAACGAAGCGTTCAGTGTTCCTTGCTAGCGTTAAGCCATGGCACAGCTAAAGATTGCCGCAATAGCTGGCGAAGCAAGCATCCGGATGGTCAAAGACGGTAGAGCCGATCGCGATGCAACCGCCACCGCAGTGAGATATTTCCTGCAAGTTCTCGCACGAGATGCCGAAGGAAATTCGGTCGAAGTTCGGGTTCCGCCGCACGGTGCCGTTCAAGCCATCGAAGGCCCAAACCACACCCGCGGCACCCCACCCAATGTTGTTGAGATGGATGCCGAAACCTGGATCGCCCTAGCCACGGGAACACGGCAGTGGGCTGAGGCCCTCGACTCCGGCGATATCAGTGCATCAGGTTCTCGTGCCGACCTCAGCGAATACTTGCCGCTGGTGTGGGAGAGAATAGTTCCGTGAGCACAACGCCAGAACACGAGCCCGCGGCATCCGAACCGCAGCAGCCTGAGCAGCAGCCCGAGGCAGCTGAGATTCGTGAGCCTGCGCTCACTCGCTCGGTGGAGTCTGGCAGCGCAAGAATTCGTCGGGCACCCAAATACCCGCCATTCCTGATCATTGGTGGAGGCGTCGGTGCAATCGCGACCTTCATCCTCACGATGTCGTACCCCGTTGACCCCGCTGTCGGGTTCGGCCCACTCTTCGGCTATTTCAGCCTGTTTGGGATTCCTGCGGGCGTCGCGGTTGGCGCGCTTGTTGCCCTCGTTCTCGACAGGGTGTCGGTTCGTCGCGCACGTGCAGCAACCGTCGAGCACGAAACTGTTGAACCCGAAGCGTACGAAGGCACTCTCGAGAGCTAGCTAACTCGCTAGCTCAGTTGGCTTTTCTCGAGCCAGTCGAGGTACTCGGGTGTGATGTTGCCGGAAATGTAGTCGCCCGTGAAGCAGCTCATTTCGAGTGCCGAAACATTAGAGCCGGCAATGATCGCAGCCTGCATGTCTTCGACCTCTTGGTAGATGAGGGCATCGGCGCCCATCTCCATCGCGATCTCAGGAATCTTGCGTCCGTGGGCCACGAGCTCGGCACGCGTCGGCATGTTGATGCCGTAAACGTGCGGGAAGCGCACGGGCGGAGCAGCCGAGGTGAACGTGACCTTGTTGGCGCCAGCTTCGCGAGCCATTTGCACGATCTCTTTCGAGGTGGTGCCCCGCACAATTGAGTCGTCGACGATCAGGATGTTCTTGCCCTTGAACTCGCTGCTCATTGCATTGAGCTTCTGCTTGACGCTCTTCTTGCGCTCGGCCTGGCCGGGCATGATGAAGGTGCGGCCGACGTAGCGGTTCTTGTAGAAGCCTTCGCGGTACTCGACGCCAAGCTTCTGCGCGACCTGCATTGCGGCGGGGCGCGATGAGTCGGGGATCGGCATGACGACGTCGATATCGCCCATGGGGGTGAACTTGGCGATGGTGTCTGCAAGCTTGTTGCCCAACCGCAGTCGTGCCTCATAAACGGAGATGCCGTTCATGATCGAGTCAGGGCGAGCCAGGTAAACATATTCGAATGAGCACGGAATCAGCACCGGAGCTTTGGTGCACTGCTTGGAAAACATTTCGCCGTCTGGCGTAATGAAGATCGCTTCGCCGGGGGCAACATCCCGCACCAGTTCGTAGCCGGCACTTTCGAGTACGAGAGATTCGGATGCCACGATCCATTCGTAACCGACGAGACCCGTCTGACGGCGACCCAACACGAGGGGGCGGATGCCGAAGGGGTCGCGGAACGCGAGCAGACCGTGGCCAGCGATCAGTGCGATCGCGGCGTAGGAACCCTCAACGCGGTCGTGCACGCGTTCAATGGCGGTGAAAACCTGCTCGGGATCGAGGTCGATACCCGAAACCTGCTCTTGAAGTGCGTTGGCCAACACGTTGACGAGAAGTTCGGTGTCGCTTGTGGTGTTGAGGTGACGGCGATCAATGCGGAACAACTCGTCGGTGAGCCGCTGCGTATTAGTGAGGTTGCCGTTGTGAACAAGGATGATGCCGTAGGGCGCGTTCACATAGAACGGCTGGGCTTCCTGCTCATTGAAGGCGTTGCCCTTGGTGGCGTAGCGCACATGGCCAAGGCCCGATGTTCCCACCAGGTTGCGCATGTCACGAGTGCGGTATGCCTCGCGCACCTGACCGTTCGCCTTCTGCAAGTGAATGGTGCTGCCGTCGGCAGTGGCGATCCCCGTGGAGTCTTGACCGCGGTGTTGCAAAAGCAACAGTGCGTCATAGACCTGCTGGTTGACGGGTTGAGACGAGACGATACCGACAATGCCGCACATGCTTTCGCGTGGCTCCCTGAGGTCGAAGAGACCGTACCCGGTGTGAGTACGGTCTAGTTTCTCACACCAGAGGCACACTGTTTTCAGCCTCTGTGCGGACGGTCAGGTGCGAGCTGCCGGTACGCTTGAACCGTGACCGAGAACTCTTCCTCCAGTTATGCCGCAGCCGGCGTTGATACCGCAGCCGGTGACCGTGCCGTCGAACTCATGAAGGCGGCCGTCAGTGCCACTCATGGGCCCAACGTGGTCGGAGGATTCGGAGGATTCGCGGGGCTCTATGACGTCTCGTTCCTCAAGGACTACACGCATCCCCTCATGGCGACATCGACGGATGGCGTTGGCACGAAGGTCGCCATCGCTCAGGCGATCGACAAGCACGACACCATCGGCCAAGACCTCGTGGGTATGGTCGTTGACGACATCATTGTTGTTGGCGCCAAGCCCCTCTTTATGACGGATTACATTGCGTGCGGCAAGGTCGTTCCCTCTCGTATCGCTGACATCGTTGCCGGAATTGCCCGTGGATGCTCGGCTACCGGCACAGCGTTGGTCGGCGGCGAAACAGCAGAACACCCCGGTCTCCTCGGCCCCGACGACTACGACGTTGCTGGCGCTGCCACTGGCGTTGTCGAAGCGGATGCCCAGCTCGGGCCACACCTCGTCGCTGATGGCGACGTCGTGATCGCGATGGAGTCATCCGGCATCCACTCCAACGGTTTCTCTCTCGTGCGCCACATTCTGGCGAACAACAAGATCAGCTACACCGACCGTCTTGACGACTTCGGTGGAATCGTCGGTGAAGTGCTCCTCGAGCCCACCCGCCTGTACACAATGCCGCTATTGAACCTGCTCGATGCACAGCCGGGCGCGGTGCACTCACTCAGCCACGTCACCGGTGGCGGTATCGCCGCCAACCTGGCCCGCGTGCTTCCCGTTGGCTCCTGGGTTGAGGTCGAGCGGTCGACCTGGTCGCCGCCGAGCGTCTTCCGCGTGCTCTCCGATCTGGCCGGTTCCAGCCTCGAAAGTGCCGAAGGAACCTGGAATCTCGGAATCGGCATGATCGCGATTGTGGCTGCAGATTCTGCCGACGCGACCATCGCCGCACTGACCGCCGACGGCATCCCCTCGTGGGAAGTTGGCCGAGTCTCCATGGCTACGCGTGACCTTTCTGGATTCGAACAGGGTGCAAAGGGTGTGAATGGTGGTGCCGTGCGCTTGAATGGGCGCTATGGCAACTAAGAAGCCCGAAACTTCGGTTGACGCCGAAACCACCGCTGACCTTCCACCCGCTCAACCCGTGCAGCCGGTGCAGCCGGAACCGCAGAGCCGCCCCGAACCGCTCGAGGCTCGCGACGGTTCACCCGCAGCAGCCCTCTGGAGTCTCAACACCCGCTGGCGTCACATCAACCACGGATCGTATGGTGCCGTTCCGGTGTTTGCCCAGCTGCGGCGGATGGCCTACCTGCAAGAAGCCGAAGGCGCCCCACAGCGTTGGTTCATGGCGGCTCCTTCACGTGTTGCGCAAGCGCGCGCCGATCTTGCCGACTTCATCGGTGTGGATGCCGACAGTTTCGGATTTGTGCCTAATGCCAGTGCCGGAATGACCGCCTCCATTCGCGCACTGCAACTTGGCCCAGGCGATGCGATCGCCGTCACCGACCACGCCTATGGAGCTGTTGCATTCTCCGCCAAGCGCGAAGCCCGCCAGCGGGGAGCGAAAGTTCGCACCGTCCCCATCGAACTCGATGCGTCAGCGGATGAGGTGCTCACCGTGCTCGGCAAAGCTCTCGCCAAGAAACCGGCGGGCCTAGTTGTTGACGCCTCAAGCTCAGTGACCGCCCGCGGATTCCCGGTGGCGGAGCTCGCCGAACTCGCGCAGCAGCACTCAGTACCCTTGCTCGTGGATGCAGCCCACGCCCCCGGCGTGCACAGCCGACCTGCGGAAGGCGTCGCGGCATCCGCGTGGGTCGGAAATTTGCACAAGTTCGCGTGCGGTTTTCGGGGCACAGCGGTGCTGGTGGCGGAGAAAAAGTTTGCGAAGAACCTGTACCCGCTGATTGATTCATGGGGAATGGATGAACCCTTTCCCGGACGCTTCGACCGTCAGGGCACCCTCGACTACACGAGCTACTTGGCGACCGTCGACTCAATAAATGGTCTTGAGGAGCGCATCGGTTGGAACGCGATCCGCGGCTACATCGAATCGCTGCTCGACTACGCCACCGAGATCGTTGCTGACGCGCTCGACGCAGCCTCCGGTGAAGATTCACGGGTGGACGTCGGAATGCTGGCGCCCGGAATGCGTCTCCTCCGTCTGCCAGGAACGCTCGCAGCCACGGCGGCAGAAGCCGATGAGGTGCGCCAGCGCATTACCGACGAACTCGGCTTCGAGACCCAAATCACCAATTGGCGCGACACCGGATACTTGCGGCTGGCTGCTCACGCCTACAACACTGCAGAAGACTATGAGCGGTTTGCCGACGACGTCGTGCCGGCACTGGTCAGGTGGAGCCGAGAGGGCTAGAGGCCCAGCGAAACAAAAAAGTCGAGCGCCTGACCCGAAGGGGTAAGGCGCTCGACTGTAGTTTTTGAAAATCGGTTCTTCTGCATATTCCGTGCTGTTAGAAAAACAGCGTGCAGTGACGAAGGCCCTTAGGCGCTACGAGTTTCCTCGTCGTCTTCGGCTTCATATTCTTCGCTGAAGCTATCTCCCGCAGAATATTCTGGCCATTTTTCGCTGTCTTCGGAAACAGGAGCTGTGCTCTCTGATCCGCTCAATTCTCGAGCAAGCGCACCGTAGTTAGTATCTGGGCTGAAGTACTTCAAATCCCGTGCAACTTTGGTGTGCTTTGCCTTCTGACGGCCGCGTCCCATGCGAGACCCCCTCATGCTTCTGTCCCGGTGCGCTGACGGTGGTCAGCGAACGAGCGAACAGGGATGGATGAAAACTAGCCCACAGTTTAGCATGATGGAACCGAAGGTCCTTGTAGGCAATGCACAGGTAGGCCACGGGCGGGTAACGTTAGGTCGTGACATCCACAACTCCCGCAGACACCTCTGTTGTCGTCATTGGTGCTGGGCAAGCGGGACTCTCCGTTGCGTACTACTTGCGCAGGCTAGGACTCGACCCTGGCAACGATTTTGTGTTGCTCGATCGAGGCCCAAACGCCGGCGGCGCGTGGCAGTTCCGGTGGGAGGCGTTACGCATCGGATCCGCCCACCGCATCAACGATCTTCCCGGCCTCGAAGAGTTGGGGATCAGTTTTGAGACGGCAGATCGTCATATGCCCGCAAAGAAAGTCGTCTCGGACTATTACCGCGAATACGAGAATCACTACGGCTTCCATGTCGTACGCAACGCCGATGTTATCTCCGTCGAGAATGAGGGAGAACATCTCAAGGTGTCCTTCACCCTCGACGGTGAAGAGACAAAGACCGTCACAACGACGACTGTTGTTAATGCCACAGGCACGTGGGGCGCCCCCTTTATCCCCTGGTACCCGGGTCTCAAATCCTTCGAAGGCCGACACCTCCACACAAGCGAGTACAAGAGTGCTCGCGAGTTCATCGACCAGAGCGTTGTTGTTGTGGGTGGCGGAACGTCAGCAATCGGGTTCCTGCTCGAACTGGAACACCTTGCCGCGAACCTCACGTGGGTCAGTCGGCGCCCGATCGACTTTCTTGAGGACGGCGAACTCAACCTTGAGGCCCGCAAAGAGGCGGTACAGGTGCAAGATGAGGCCGCCCGCGCGGGCCGAGCCCTCCCCAGCATTGTCAGCGGTACCGGGGTTCCCCGTACCCGCCGCATCCAAGCAGGCATCGAACGTGGTGTGTTGACCCCTCGCCCCATGTTCTCCAGCATCGAACCAGACGGTGTTCGTTGGAAAGACGGTGCCTTCCAGAAGGCAGACGCCATCATCTGGTCGACGGGGTTCCGTCCAGAGTTGCGCCACCTCGCGCCGCTGAAGTTGCGCGAAAAAGAGGGCGGTATCGCCGTCGGGCAGGGCATTGCCTGGAAAGACCCCCGCATCTTCTTCGCTGGCTACGGCCCGCAAGCATCCACGATTGGTGCAAACCGCGCGGGGCGGATGATCGCCCGCCAGGTCATCGCGACCCTCAGCAAGATTCAGGCGCTGAAGCGCTAGCTCGCCAGAGCGATCAGCCAGAAGTACATTGCGGCCGCGACACCGATGCCGAGCACGAGGTTCGCCGCACCGCTGAGGAATGCAACGCGAATGCTCTTGAGGGAGACAATCTGCATCGTCTCAACGCTCAAGGTGCTGAAAGTGGTGAGGCCTCCGCAAAGGCCCGTGAGCATCACGATCTCAAGATTGGGGTCGATCGTGCCGATATGCGCGAGCCCGGCCAACAGGCCCCCGAGTGCCGAGCCCGCCACGTTGACGATAAGTACCGCCCAGGGGAAACCGTCGTGTGATGCAAAGGCGCGAGCGGTCAGGTAGCGCAGGACTGCACCGGCGGCCCCAGCACCAAGAATTGCGAACACCACGGCGGCTGTCATTCGTTCACCAGATCAGGTCGGCGTGCGCGGGCGTGGCCCAACCTGAGGCCAAGTGCTGCGGCGGCGAGTCCGAGAACCATTGTTGCCGTCACATAGATGAGCGCAAGTAACCATTGGTTTGTACTCGCGAGATGAACGAAAGCGACGGCGAGCGCAGAGAAGGTAGTGAATGAACCAAGAAGGCCCGCTCCGAGTCCGGCTCGCGCCCAATCAGGCAACTTTTCCCACAGCTCAGCCACCACGACGGCGAGCACGAAACTGCCGACAATATTGGCGATGAGAGTGGAGACGGGGAAGAGTCCATCCTCTGTTGCAAACGCGAGATCGAGCGCGAATCGCATCCCGGTGCCGACCGCGCCACCGACCGCGACGGCAGCAAGTTCACGAATCATTCGCTGCCTTCCAGATGAGTAATGGCGGACTGCCCACACAGTCACCTTATGACAACCCGCACCCGCCGAGCGCCAGCACTGCCGACCTAGACTGAGGGCATGACACGAACCGCACCGCGCCGCCGCTGGTGGCCGTGGATTGTGCTTGCCGTTCTCGTTGTCATACTCGTGCCGCTTGCGGTTATTGTCGTGCCGATTCTCACCCATGAGAGTGCTGGCCAATCGAACCAACAAGAGACAGACGAGCAGTGGCCTGTTTCGGTTACAGCAGTCGGCGATGACGGTCGCACGCGCACCCTCAGCGTTGCTGGCGAAAACGGTGAACCCATTAACACCGAAGCGCTGGTTCGTGGCGAACGGGTGGTGGTGAGCGGGACCGGATATGACGGTGCGCAAGGCGTGTACGTTGCCGTGTGCGTCATCCCTGATGCGCCCGCAGGCAAGCCAGGGCCGTGTATTGGTGGGGTGCCGACTCAGAAACAAGAGAACGTCGCCCAAGGAACAGTGCAGTGGGCGCCCAGCAATTGGATCAACGCCGATTGGGCGTGGCGGCTCTTCGGCGCTCGCAGTTACGACGACCCGACCGTTGGCACCTTCACTGCCTATCTCGAACTGGGTGATCCTCTCGGAGAGGATGCCGACTGCGTGGCGAATGCGTGCGGCATTTTTACCCGCAACGACCACACAGCACTCAATGATCGTGTTCAGGATGTCTACGTTCCGGTCCAGTTCTCCGAATAGCCGCTCGAGTCGTTTGACATTGTCATTGACGTAACGTCAACCTCTACCGTCGAGGGGTGGCACGACAGCGTCTGTTCCGCCGTACTGATCACTGCGGGAAGTAGTCGGTTCACCACACTCGGCGAAGCAACGATGCACACCGTACGCATCCGCGTCGGCCATCGCCTCGCCTGCCTGCGTCACCGTTGCCGAACGCCGCGAGCGGTCGAGCAGGGCTATACCCAGCGCTCGCTCAAGCCTTCCAGCTTCCTGGATTCCGTCTTATCGGCTGGTTAGGGTTGGAGGGCGGCGCACCGGTGGCCGATCATCCGTGAAGAACCTCAGCGAAGAGAGAAAACGACAATGTCGCAACCCGTTATCCACGTCTCCCAAGAAGTCCAAGACGCGGTCCGCGATAACCGTCCCGTAGTCGCTCTCGAGTCCACGATATTCACCCACGGACTCCCTCGCCCACGCAATGTCGAGGTCGCGCTTGAAGCCGAAGCCGGGCTGCGCGCCCAGGGCGTGACGCCTGCCACCATCGGTGTATTCAACGGCGTTCCGACTGTTGGCCTGAGCGCCGAGCAGATTACGACCCTCTCCGAAGCGGATGACGTTGCCAAGGTCAGTCTCCGCGACCTGCCGGTCGTATACGCATTGCGCAAGCACGGCGGTACCACTGTTGCCGCGACCGCTTTCCTCGCTCACCACGCCGGCGTGAAGGTCTTCTCCACAGGCGGCCTCGGCGGCGTGCATCACGGCGCGGCAGAATCGTTCGACGAGTCGGCCGACATGACCACACTCGCCCAGATTCCAATACTCGTGATCAGCGCCGGTGTTAAGTCGATTCTCGATATCCCTGCCACCCTCGAACGTTTCGAGACCCTGAATATCCCGGTCATCGGCTACGGCACTACCCACTACCCTGGCTTTTACGTCACTGACTCGGGCTTCACGATCGGCTACGCCGTCGACACGCCTGAAGAGGTCGCCGCAATCGTCACGGCCCGTGACGATCTCGGCCTGCCTCAGTCCGTACTGCTGGCCAACCCTGTCGCCGCCGACAAGCAACTTCCGCCAGAGCAGCTCAATGACATCCTCACGCGCGCCTGGGCCGAGGCCGAAAAGCAGGGCATCAGCGGAAACGCGTCGACCCCGTTCCTACTTGACTTCATCCAGCGCGACACCAAGGGCGTCAGCCTGGACGTCAACGTCGAGGTCTACCGTGGGAACGTCGCCCTCGGCGGTCTCGTTGCCGCGGCGCTGACCCGCTAGCGGCGAGTAATCATCATGCTGGGAGTAATCGGAGATCTCGTCGAGGACGTTATTGTCTGGCTGGCTGAGCCTCTTAGGCACGGGACAGACACGAAGGCAGAAATCTTCCACACCCGAGGAGGCAGTGCCGCGAATGTGGCCAGCTTTGCTGGACGCCTCGGCCCCACTCGGTTCATCGGATGCGTAGGAAACGATCATCTGGGTGACTCGCTGGTTCAAGATCTAGAGGCGGACGGTGTCGACGTCCGCGTGCAGCGCAAGCAGGTCACCGGAACCATCGTCATCCTGATTGACGAGACCGGCGAACGGAGCATGTTGCCCAACCGGGGAGCGGCGACGCTGCTCGATGGCGTTCCCGACGAATGGTTGGACGGGCTTGAGCTCCTTCACGTGCCGGCGTATACCTTCAGTGGAGAGCCTGTCGGGAGCACCGCTATCGATGTGGTCCGTCGCGCAAAGCGGAAAGATATTTTGGTTTCCATCGACGCCTCGTCCACAGGGATGCTCGCCCAATACGGTGTGGAGCAGTTTCTTGACCTGATGGTCGAGCTCCGCCCAGATTTTCTTATCGGCAACGAGAGCGAAATGGCGTTCCTCGGGCTAGCGGTTGATGGCGAGCCCGGTCCGCAGGCGACCCGGCTTCCCAGCACGATTACGGTAACCAAGGCAGGCGCCGATCCGACCATTGTTGACCAGCCTGGCGAAGAACAACTGGTGGTTCCGGTGCCGCTCGTACCGAAAGTGCGTGATCTCACCGGCGCTGGTGACGCGTTCGCTGCGGGGTTTCTGAGCACCTTCCTCAAGACTCGTGACCTGCGGAACGCGTGCGTTGGCGGCCACACGTCAGCCGCCCTGGTGCTGTCTTCACCAGGGGCATCCGAAGGGTCAATCGCATGAGCCGAACGTTCGTGAAGGTCTGCGGGATCAGCACGGCAGATGCCGCCACAGCGGTCGCCGACAGCAGCGCCGATGCGATCGGGTTCGTTTTCGCTCCCGGTAGCCCCCGTCTGGTCACGGTCGAACAGGCACGATCCATTGCGGCCGGTTTGCCATCGTCAATTGAAACTGTCGGAGTCTTCCGAAACCAGCCCATTGACACGGTGCTACGCACAGCGAGCCGTGTTGGCCTCACACAGTGCAACTGCACGGCGGCGAGACAGATGCTGACTTCGATCGGCTCCGCGCTGAAGGATTAGACACCATCCGTGCGATCTCCATCGAAGATTACCGTCGGCTCGCTCTGGCAGGACAGGTACGGCCCAACGACCGGTTGCTCGTTGATGCTGTGACCCCTGGCGGCGGAACGACCTTCGATCCGGCATTGCTCGTTGGTTCGCCTGCGCCGGGTTTCTGGATGCTCGCTGGTGGATTGACTCCGCAGAACGTTGGAGAACTCGTTCGAACCGTGCATCCTCCCGGTGTTGATGTGTCGAGTGGTGTCGAGGCGAGCCGAGGGGTAAAAGATCCCGATCTCATCCGCGCTTTCGTCGATGCGGCTCGCTCTGCCTAGTTACGCCGCCGCGGTGTAGGCAAGCCCAGAGCCCGACGTGAGAGAGGGAACCGACAGGCGCTCGAGAGTCGTTCTGCTATTTGACGCCCACACGGATCACAGGAAGGGGCAACTGTGAGGCGACGAGAGGGTCAAGAAGGTCGTCAGTGATGCCAGCAGTGAAGCGGTCGAAGTCGAACACTTTGAAGAGTGCTTCGCGGTGGAATTTAGAGCTATCGGCTACGAAGAAGGCATGACTCGCGATGGAAAGCATCGTGCGTTTTACCTCCATCTCATAGCTGCTGATGTTGAAGATTCCGCTCTCATTGACGGTGTCCGCACCGAAAATGGCCACGTCGACACGGAGCTGTTCGATTTGCTGAACTGAGGTGGGCCCCCACATTGTGTAGACGCCAGGGAGTAGCTCGCCGCCGATAAACACGAGATTGATGCCGCGCTTACTTGCTATTTCAAGCCCGATCCTCAAATCGTTTGTAACAACCGTGAGGCGTGAGTTCACGAGATGCTTCGCCACTTCGAGTGTTGTCGTACCACTGTCAAGCATGATTACTTGGCCGTCCAGCACACGATCGGCCATTGCCTTGCCAATTGCTGCCTTCTCCCTCTGGTGGAGGGATTGCTTGAGGTATGACGGGGTCTCAGTCTGCTGAATGGGGCGCACGCCGCCATGCGTGCGCTGCACAAGATCTAGGTCTTCGAGGCGATCAAGATGGCGGCGGATCGTTGAAGGGTCGACCCCAAGTTGAGAGGCCAAATCCGCGACGGACTGAAATCCGGTGGTTTGAATGATGTCAAGGATGACAGCTTGGCGAGACACAACGACAGCATAGCATTGCGCGTTTTCGTGCAATACGTGCACTCTTTTGCTTGAATTGGATCAATTTCATGCAAACATTGCACGATATTGCTTGACCTGCGCATTATTCCGGGCATAAAGTGATCACCCTCAGCACTGAGGCCGCGCATCGCACAAACATTGTCTGCTCGGCACCGACACAAAGGAGTGACGCATGACGCACAAGGGAATTCTCCGTTACGCAGCGATCGGGGCGACTATCGCTCTGCTCGCGGGCTGTTCATCAATCGGCGGAGGCGACGGAAACGCTGTCGACACGGGCGACCTCGCACCCGAAGACATGACGATGGTTACCGTCGTTAAGCTGACCGGCATTGGCTGGTTCGACCGCATGCAAGAAGGTGTAGACGAGTTCGCTGCCGAAACTGGCATCGATGCACGCCAAGAGGGCGGAGACGATGCGAGTCCCGAAAAGCAGGTAGCGATCCTCCAAAACCTAATCGCACAGTCGCCGACTGCGATCACTGTTGTGCCCAACTCTGCCGAGGCTCTGGAAAGTGTTCTCGCAGACGCTCGCGCCGCCGGCATCATCGTGGTCTCGCACGAGGCCGCTGGTATTGAGAACGTCGATGCTGACATCGAGGCATTCGACAACACCTGGTACGGCGAGCAGATTCTGATCAATCTCGCCGAATGTATGGGTGATGAGGGTGAGTACGTGAGCTTCGTCGGTGGTCTCACCGCCGCGACCCACATGACCTGGGCCGAGGGTGCACTCGCTGAGCAAGAAGCGAACTACCCGAACCTCACTCGCGTTGAAACCCCCATCGAGAGCAAGGAAGATGAAACCGTCGCTTACGAGCGTGCGAAGGAAGTAATCGCCAAGCACCCAGATATCAAGGGCTTCCAGGGTTCCGCAGGGACTGACGTCGCGGGAATCGCGCGTGCCGTACAGGAAGCTGGCCTTCAGGACCAGATCTGCGTAATGGGGACGAGCATCCCCTCGGTAGCAAGCAAGTACCTAGCCGACGGTGCGATCGACAAGATCTTCTTCTGGGACCCGGCGCTCGCCGGCAAGGCTCAGCTCACGATCGCTCAACTGCTTGCGCAGGGCGAGGTCGTTGAAGAGGGCACTGACCTCGGAATCGAAGGCTACGAGTCACTCAAGAAGCTTGACGGTTTTGACAACGTCTTCGTAGGCGAGGCAGCTGTCATCGTCGACAAGGACAACGTCGACCAGTACAACTTCTAACAGCACTCTGGATGAGCGGGGCTTGTGTCGATTCCTGACCGAGCCCCGTCTCATCTGGTTCTCTGCACACCAGCTTTCGGCTTTCAGAAAAGACTCCAGGATGAACAAAGAAGTTCTCATCACCACGGCCCCCGTGCTTGAGGTGCGAAATATCGTCAAAACGTATGGCGGTGTCAAGGCGCTCGACGACGTTTCAATGTCGCTCAGCGGCGGCAATGTCCATTGTCTTGCTGGCGAGAACGGCTGCGGCAAATCCACGCTCATCAAAATCATCAGCGGTGTCGAACAACCCGACTCCGGTGAGATATTCATCGATGGAGTTCGTCAGGGAAAGCTCTCGCCCTTCAGCGCGATCATCGCGGGAATCCAGGTGATCTACCAAGACTTTTCCCTGTTCCCCAACCTCACCGTTCTTGAGAACATCGTTCTCACTTCCCACGTGGCCCGACGCGCAAAGCTTTACTCGACGCGCAAATCGCGGCCAGCCGCGCGTGCGATCATTAAGGAACTTGGGCTGTCTCTCGATCTCGACGCTCACGTCGAAGACCTTTCGGTCGCAGACAAGCAGCTCACTGCGATCTGTCGGGCTCTAGTTAACGATGCCCGAGTCATCGTCATGGACGAGCCGACGACTGCGCTCACACACACCGAAGTTAAACATCTCTTCGAGATCGTTAATCGGTTACGGGCTCGCGGCGTCGCCCTCGTATTCGTCAGTCATAAGCTTGAAGAGGCTCTTGAGGTATCGCAAGATGTCACGATTCTCCGATCCGGCAAGCATGTTGTCTCCGGTGACGCGTCAGACTTCGACCGCCTGTCATTAACCCGTTACATGACAGGGCGCGACCTCGACGAGTCCCGCGAGGTGACCACTCCAGATTGGGATGCTGCACCATTGCTCTCAGTCGCGGGGCTCTCGACTCCCGGAGCATTCCGCGATGTGACCTTCGATTTGCAGCCGGGTGAGATTCTCGGGATCACTGGCCTCCTTGGGTCTGGGCGCACCGAAATCGCAGAGGCGCTATTCGGAGTGTTGCCCGCGACCTCTGGAACTATTGAGATCAACGGATCACCGGTCAAGATCCGGTCGATCACCGATGCGATCCGCGCAGGAATCGGCTACCTGCCTGAAGATCGGCTCACCCAGGGACTGTTTCTCGACAAATCTGTCGCCGACAACCTCATTGCGGGATCGCTGGGCAGCTACCGTCGGGCCGGCATGTTCCTCGATTCGGCAAAAATCTCTACGACCATCACGACGATGTTCGAGCGACTAAAGATCAAGGCACGCAGCGTCGCCGCCCCAGTTCGCAGCTTGTCTGGCGGTAACGCCCAGCGTGTAGTGCTTGGCAAGCTGCTAGCCAACCGCCCATTAGTGCTGATTCTCAACGGACCAACTGTTGGCGTAGATGTCGGGTCGAAAGAGGAAATTCTCGCAATCCTCCGTGACGAGGCCTCCGCTGGCATGGGCATCATCATTATCTCGGATGACGCCCCAGAGCTCGTTTCAGTCTGCAACCGCGTACTCGTTGTGCGTCAGGGTGAGATCGCCGATGTGCTCGAAGGCTCGGATATTACGGCCGCAAATATTCAGGAGAAGACGACCGCATGAATTTGTCCACTCTCACGAACAGGGATTCCTTGTTCCGCACGCTTCGCGGTCCGAACAACGAGGGCATACTCGCTGTCGTACTGATCGTGCTTGTCATCGGAATGAGCATCGTCAACCCGGCATTCTTCAGTGTCGGAACGCTTTTCTCGATTCTTCGTGGCTCGATCGTTCCACTCGTATTCGCGCTCGGTGTGCTCATCGTCATCATCTCGGGAGGCATCGACGTTTCGTTTGCTGCGATCGCAATATTCGCCAGTTACACTACCGTCGCTCTGGCAAACAACGGCGGCTTCGATCCAGGACTAATCGGAGTGGTGCTCATCGCCTGCTTCTTTGGTGCGGTACTCGGTAGCGTGAATGGTGTCGTCATTGCGTTTTTCCGATTGCCTACACTGATCGTGACGCTGGGTACACAAGGCATTTTCCGCGGAGTTCTGCTGGCTTATGTAGGTTCGCGTTATATCGCCAACCCGCCCGCGAGCATCGATCAGCTCGCAACCACAAACATAATTTCGATAGTGAACGAGAACGACCGGGCGTATCTGCACGTCCTCGTCATCCCGGTTATTGTGCTTGCTTTTCTGGTGGCGTGGATGCTCAAGAACACTATGTTCGGACGCGGGATCTATGCCATTGGCAGTGACTCCGAAGCGGCGCGTCGAGCCGGTTTCCCGGTCGTTCGCATTCAGATGTTGCTCTACACGCTCGTCGGCGTGATGGCGGCGTTCGCGGGCGTGCTCCACGTGACACTCGGCCGCAACGCTAACCCGCAATCCCTTGTGGGTAACGAGCTCGATATCATCGCTGCCGTTGTGCTTGGTGGAGCGTCAGTCTTCGGCGGGCGAGGTTCCGTGTTCGGGACTGTGCTCGGAGTGTTGCTCATTCAGATCATCAACAACAGCCTGATCCTCGTCGGTGTCCCTACAGCCTGGCAGCGAACCGCGGTCGGAATTCTCCTGATCGTTGGTGTCGGTATTCAGGCGCTGTCGGCAAAACGTAATGCGAAAAAGGTCTTCGTGACCACGCCACTGGAGGGCTGAGACCATGACGATCAAAAATGCGAACGAAACGCTCAACACGCGCATGTCCGGCGTCATTTCACGCGTACAAAACGAACACGGAATGGTGCGGATGGTTGTCATCCTCGTCGGAGCCTTTGCGTTTTTCACAGTGCTGAAGCCAGGCATCTTTCTCAATCCGCTCAATCTGCAGAACATCGCTATCGCGTCGCCGGAGATCGGCATCATCGCGATTGCCATGATGATCGCTATGCTCACTGGCGGTATCGATCTCTCAATCGTGGCCATCGCCAACATGTCCGCGATCACCATAACGACGCTGTACTCGGGGTTGGTTGCCACGAATCCGGAATCCGCGGCGGCGGCTATGCCTTTCATCGTGCTGTTGGGTCTCGTAGTCGGACTCGTGGGCGGCCTCTTCAACGGGTTCCTGATCAGCTATCTCGGTATCACCCCGATTCTCGCGACGCTCGGCTCAATGCAAATCTTTAATGGTCTCGCAATCGTGTGGACGGGCGGCAAAACCCTCTACGGAGCGCCCGAGGCGCTTGCTGCCCTCGGCAAGTCGGCAGTCGCCGGGATTCCGGTGCTCTTTGTGTTGTTCATTGTTGCGGCGGCTCTTGTCGCGGTGATCATAAACAAGACGCCCCTCGGACTCAAAGTGCAGTTGCAAGGCACTAACCCGATTGCCGCGCTGTATTCCGGTATCAGCCCGAAAATGGTGCTGATGGGCACCTATGCCATCATCGGACTCCTCGCGGGCTTCGCCGGAATTCTCTTCCTGACTCGAAACCCCACGGCGAGTGCCGACTATGGCAGCTCCTACATACTGCTCGCAATCGTGATCGCCGTGCTTGGGGGCACTAACCCTGCTGGTGGTTTCGCGACCGTCACAGGTGTGGTGCTGGCAACTCTCACGCTGCAGACAGTGTCGAGCGGGTTTAACGCGATCCGCCTTTCCGCGTATGAGTATTCACTCGCCCAGGGAACAATCCTGATCGTCGTGATGATTATCGACCAAATCACGCTCAAACGACGGCTACGAGCGCCGCTTATCAAACAGACCCACACCGCCCCGCAACTGGTAGGAAAATAATGAGAAAGATAATCAACGACCCCGACCGTTTCGTCGACGAAATGATTGAAGGGATCGTACTCGCGCACCCCGAGAAGGTGCGCCTCGCCTCGGAAGATCCGCGCGTGCTCGTGCGCGCTGACGCTCCGGTGGTGGGCAAGGTAGGAATTGTTACCGGCGGTGGCTCAGGCCACTTGCCGCTGTTCAAGGGTTATGTCGGCGCAGGACTCTGCTCGGGCGTCGCCATCGGTAACGTCTTCTCATCACCGTCGTCTCGCCAGTGCTTCGAAGCAACGAAAGCCGTTAACGGCGGAGCCGGAGTTCTTTACCTCTTTGGCAACTACGGAGGCGACGTGCTCAACTTCGGCCTCGCAGCGGATCTGGCCGAATTCGACGAAATCGAGACGCGCACCGTTCTCGGCCGTGACGATGTTGCGAGTCAACCTAAGGATCGCTCCTCCGACCGCCGGGGTGTGGCAGGAATCTTTTTCGCCTTCAAGGGCGCGGGTGCTGCTGCGGAACGCGGTGATTCCCTCGAGGAGGTTGCGACGGTTGCCGAAGACATCATCGAGAATACGGCGACCATGGGTATCGGGCTCTCACCCACAATCCTCCCGACGACCGCTAAGCCAAGCTTCGAGCTTCCCGACGGGGAGATGGAGATCGGCATCGGCATCCACGGCGAGCCAGGCATTCACCGCGGCCCGCTCGAGACCGCTGATCAAATTGTCGACCGCCTTCTGCCACCCCTGATCGCTGACCTCTCGCTCGCATCAGGTGACAGCGTCGCAGTTCTCGTGAACGGTCTGGGTGCGACGCCTCTTGAGGAGCTCTACGTGCTCTACCGACGGGTGCACCAATTGCTCGGTGAGCAGAGCATCAGCATTGAGAAACGCTACATCGGGGAGTATGCAACAAGCCTTGAAATGGCTGGCGCCTCGCTCTCCTTGCTCAAACTCAACGATGCCCGAAAGGCGCTGCTCGGCGCACCCGCCGACTCACCATTCTTCAAGGAGGCCTGATCTCAATGAAAGGACAGGAACTTAACGCAAGCATCACAAACTCCCTCGCTGACGTTGTGAAGCATGCTGATGAACTTCGCGACCTCGATGCAGCACTGGGCGATGGCGACCTCGGGATCACCGTATCTCTTGGAGCGAAAGCCGTAATCGAGGCACTCGCCGAGTTGCCAGACACGGCGACCCCGGTTGAGATCGCCCGCACCTGCGCGGCGGCCTTTGCCGATGCGAACCCGTCAACGATGGCAGCTCTTGTTGCCGGTGGATTGCTTGCGGGATCCCGACTGTGGGCCGACAAGACTGACGTAACGGTGGCGGATGCCGCAGCTTTCGTTGCGAGCGCTGCAGAGAACATCGGCAAGCGGGGGCGTTCACAGGTGGGCGACAAGACCATCCTTGACGCCCTGATGCCGGCGGCGCAGGCGTTGGGAGAATCGCCGGACTCAGGTGTTGCACTCGATGCGGCAATAGCCGCAGCCGAAAAGGGGGTGCAGGACACCGTGAGCATGCAGTCGCGCCGCGGCCGCGCATCCTGGCTGCAAGAGCGCAGTATCGGGCTGCAGGATCCGGGCGCGACAGCACTTTGGTATTTCCTGCGGTCGTGGAAAACCAGCAACTGATCTTGTTTACGACTCGCACTATAGAAATGGGTTTCACATGGCACGCATAGGATTTTTGGGTTTAGGCACAATGGGCCAAGGCATGGTGAAGAATCTTGTCGCGGCAGGGCACGACGTGACAGCGTGGAACCGTGGCGACCGTGATGACGCGGTGTTCGAAGCGATCGGCGCCTCGCGGGCTCATTCGATTGCCGAAGCCGTCACGGGCTTCGACTTTGTGCTCTACTGCCTCTCCGATGACGCTGCCGTACGAGATGTGGTGCTTTCGGATTCGGGAGTCGTCGCCTCGGTCGACGCATTATCGATCGTCATCGACCTCTCAACGATTGATCCGAACACCAGCGCAGAAGAGTCGGCAGCGTACGCGGAAAAAGGTATCCGCTTTCTTGATGCTCCCGTTTTCGGTTCAAAGGGCGAAGCGGCGAACGGCGGGCTGTGGATCGTTGTCGGTGGAGAACGCGAGGTCTTCGATGCCGCGGAATCGGTGCTCACCCCGATCAGCGAAACGGTGCACTATCTCGGCGTCTCCGGGAATGGATCGAAGATGAAGCTCGTCGGTAACCTTGTTGTCGCGGCCCAGCTCGAAGCTCTCGGCGAAGCGCTCACCCTCGCCAAAAAGGCTGGCCTCGACCTCCGCGATGTTTTGGAAGTATTCGCGGTTACTGACTTCAGATCACCAATTTTTGACGGAGTTGGCGCTGCGGTAATCGCCGGCGATTACTCTCCAAGCTTCGCGCTCAAACTCATGCGCAAAGATGCGCGCCTTGTCTCTGCGTTTGCGGATCGCCTTGGCGCTCCCGTTCCCGGAGCCAGCGCCACTCTCGGCACCATCGAGAAAGCTGTCGATGCTGGTTGGGGCGACGAGAACGCCTCAGCTCTTATCAAGGTGCTCGCGCGTGAGGCGGACGCCGACCTGCGCGTCTCCTAACTCTCTCTCATACATCTATACAAATTTTCGTCTCAAACATAAGGAGTACCCATGTCGTGGTTGAACGATGTTTTTACCGAGCCCAAACCGGTCATTGGAATGTGTCACCTTCAGGCATTGCCCGGCGATTCCGGATACGACAAAGCTGGGGGAGTTGACCACATTCTTGATCTGGCGCGCCGGGAGATTGATGCGCTTCAGGAGGGAGGGGTCGATGGCATTCTCATCTCCAATGAGTTCAGCCTTCCCTACCTGACTCGCACGGAGCCGATTACCGCTATCACTATGGCGCGCGTCATTGGAGAGCTCAACGACAGCATTAAGGTGCCGTTCGGAGTCAACGTGCTGTGGGACGCGACCGCATCCATCGACCTGGCAGTCGCTACGGGGGCGCGCTTCGTTCGAGAGATCTTCACCGGTGTCTACGCCTCGGACTTCGGGCTCTGGAATACCAATGTCGGCGAGGTTGCTCGTCACCGAAACGCGGTGTCAGGCGAAGATGTCCGACTGCTCTTCAACATCGTGCCAGAGGCAGCAAGCTACCTCGGTGCTCGCACGATTGAGCAAATCACAAAGTCGACTGTATTCAACTGCCAACCTGATGGTTTGTGTGTCTCCGGGCTCACGGCAGGGGCGGCGACTGACGCAACGATCCTCAACCTCGTCAAGCAGAACGCAGGCACCACCCCGGTCGTTGTCAACACTGGCGTGAACGTCAATACTGCTGCAGAGCTGCTTTCCATCGCCGATGCAGCAATTGTCGGCACGTTCTTCAAGAAGGACGGTATTTTCGAGAATGCCGCTGACTCTGGACGTGTTGAGTCGCTCATGGCTGAAGTGCGCGCGCTGCGTTTGACTCTGTAGGCCGCTGCTGATGAGGCTCTTCCTGGGTATTGACATCGGCACTTTTGAGACGAAGGGCGTGCTCGTCGACGAATGCGGCGCGGTTCAAGCGCGTGCGTCTCGACGCCACGAGATCTCCACGCCGCACGAAAACTACGTCGAACAGGATGCGGACGATGTGTGGTGGGCTGATGTGTGTGCGGTATCGCGCGAACTAATGGCGTCAGACGTTGCCGGCAGCGCGACGATCGCGGCGATGGCGTGCAGCGCCATCGGGCCGTGTGTTCTGCCCGTCGACGAGAATTTGCAGCCGCTTCGGGCGGGAATCCTTTACGGGATCGACGCCCGCTCGGCATCGCAGATCACGCGACTCAACCACCAGTTGGGCGAAGACGCCATCTTTGCCCGTTCCGGTAATGCGCTCACGAGTCAGTCAGCAGGGCCCAAAATTGCGTGGATCGCCGAGAACGAGCCGGAGATTGCGGCTCGCACCCGCTGGTACCTCACGAGCCAGAGTTATCTTGTCGCTCGGCTCACGGGGCGAGTCACAATTGATCACGGAACGGCAGGCTACTTTCACCCGCTCTATGATCTCGCGACCCAGAAGTGGAACGTCGACGGGTGTGAAGATTTCGTGAGCGAGCAACAGTTGCCTGAACTTTTGTGGGCGACCGAGATTGCAGGCGAAGTTACCGAGCAGGCCGCAGCGGAAACAGGACTGCCGGTGGGGGTCAAGGTTACTGTCGGCACCACTGATTCTCCTGCGGAGGCGGTCGGAGCGGCCGTAGTTGACGCGGGTGACCTCATGATTCAGTACGGATCAGCTGGCTACATGATCAACGTCCTTGATGAGCCCCAGGCTGACCCCAACCTGTGGTCAGCTCCGTTCGTTTTCCCCGGGAGTTTTGTGCTCGCGGCGGGAACGGCAACGGCAGGAACTGTCACCAGATGGATAGCCGACATTCTCCGACTCGATGCTGAGCACGGAGACGAAGTCCTTTTCGGTGAGCTGGTGGCACTTGCGGAAGGCTCGCCGGTTGGCGCAAACGGCGTCCTCATGCTCCCGCACCTGAGCGGCGAGCGGACGCCCGTGCACGATCCGAGCAGCCGAGGGATCCTCTTCGGTCTGTCGCTCGGGCACACGCGCGCCGATGTTGCACGTGCCGCACTTGAAGGCATCGCACACTCGATTGCGTACGCGTTTTCCGCTTATGCGCATGCTGGTTTTGACACGACCGCGGTGACCGCGATCGGTGGCGGGACGAAGAACCATATTCTTCTGGAGACCGTGAGTTCGATCACGGGTGAGGCGCAGACAGTGACCGACAGTTTTGGGGCATCGTTCGGCGATGCTGCCCTCGCTGCCTTAGCGGTCGGTGTGATCGGGAGCAGATCAGAGATCAAGAATTGGGTGAAGCCTGTGCGAATTATTGAACCGGATGAGGACGCAGCAGTTCAGCTGCGACGAGACCAAAGCGACTACCAAACGCTGTATTCAGCGACGGCAGAACTCGCACATTCACGGGCAGGAGAGCAACGTGGCTGATCTTCGTTGGAATGACTTGGCGGGGCAGCTCATTGCTGGCACGTCGGTAGTCGAAGGTTCGGCGGTCGCAATTTTCATGACTGACGTATCTGTAATGCCGGCGGTTGAGGCGTTCGTCGCTGAGTGCTACAGGATCGGAGCGTTACCGCAGGTGATTGCGGCCGACGAACGATTTGATCGGCTCGCAGTTGAATTTGCGTCTGAGGCGGTGCTCTCGAGCGCGGCTCCACTCGAGCTTGCCTCTATGGAGTGGGCCGACGTTCATGTCTCTTTCCGCGGGATGGTCGCCCCCGCGAGTGGCCTCGATGAGGCGCGGGTTGCGCTACAACGAGCGGGCAAGGGCGCTGTCTCGACGGCGCGATGGCAGCACACCCGGTGGTGTCTTGTTCGTGTTCCCACCCCGGAATGGGCCGAGCTTGCTGGGGTCAATTACGAGCCATTGCTTGATGAGTTTTTCGGTGGTTGTCTGGCCGATTGGGGCACGCTGAAGCCCCGTTGGGACGACCTGTGTGCAGAACTCTCGAGCGCGTCGACCGTGCGCATCATTAGCTCCGATACTGATATCAGTTTTGGAGTCGCCGGCCGTTCGTGGATCAGCTTCTCCGGCGAAGCAAACTTGCCTGACGGTGAGATTGCGACCGCGCCTCTCGATGATCGCGTCGATGGCCACATCACATTCCCGGGCACGTTCTGGTTCGCTGGGGTCGCGGTTACTGACCTCAGACTCGAGTTCTCTGAGGGTGTTGTAACGACTTCGCACGCCACCGCTGGTGCTGAGTTCGTGGAGAGACTTCTTTCCACGGATGCTGGTGCTCGTCGTGTTGGCGAACTTGGTATTGGCACTAATGCCTTGATGCGCACGCTTACCGGTGATCTCCTTATCGACGAGAAGATCCTCGGCACAGCTCATTTGGCCCTCGGCCGCGCGTATCCGGATTGTGGAGGGGTTAACGAGTCTTCCCTGCATTGGGACATCGTGAAAGATCTTCGTGCGCCGGGCAGTTTCCTGACGGTCGACGAGGTGCGGCTGATCGCCGACGGGGTTGTCGTCGGGAAATTTGCAGACGCTACCGCCCTCTGAGGCTCGCTTGTTCTGCAATTAATTGCACATCATTGAAATTGTTTGCACTGAACGGGCACCGCTCCGTAGCGTTGATCGAACCAGGCACTCAATGACGACGTGATGAGGAATCAGATGAGCTCGGCCCCCTACATGATCGGTCTCGACGGTGGAACCGAAGGCCTTCGGGTTGGAATATTCGACGCCGTCGGTGAGCCGCTGGTCTTCGTGCGAACCCCTTATGACACCGACTTTGTGCGGCCAGGGTGGGCCGAGCAGAATCCAGAGGACTGGTGGAATGCTACGGTCGCGGGAATCCGCAAGGCCATGGCCAAGATCGGGGCACGCGGAAGTGACATTGCGTCCATCACGGTAGGAGCGACAAGCTGCAGTCTTGTCTGTCTCGACGACTCCGGCACGCCGTTGCGTCCAGCAATTATCTGGATGGATGTTCGCGCCGACGAGGAAGCCCTGGAGATTGCCGCCAGCGGATCACCGTCGTTGCAGCTGAGCGGCGCTCGTCATGCCTCGGCAGAGTGGCTGCCCTCGAAAGCGCTCTGGCTTTCACGCAATCAACCCGAAATCTACGGGCGCACCGCTTGGCTAGCGGAGTACGCGGACTACCTCACCTGGCGTCTGAGCGGCGAGCGTGTTGCGTCGCAAAACAACGCAGCCATCCGGGCTTACTACGATCTCGATAATGGGGGCTGGGCCCGGGGGCTGTATGAGTCGCTCGGCCTCGACGATCTCATCGATAAGCTCCCAGAAACGGTGCTCCCGATGGGTGCCCGTGTGGGAGAACTTGCCGCCCCAGCTCAAGAAGCACTCGACTTACCGGCTACCGTCTCCGTCGTGATCGGAGGTGCAGACGCCTTCGTGGCCCAAGTCGGGCTCGGGGTCGTTAACCCCGGTGCGATGGCTCTCATCACCGGGTCATCTCACCTCGCGATCTTGCAATCATCGAGTCGAGTGCACGGCGAAGGCAGCTTCGGTAGTTACCCTGGGGCAGTGGTCAACGGCCAATACACGGTCGAGGGCGGGCAAACGTCAAGTGGATCGATGATCGGGTGGTTTCGACGACTGCTCGACGACGGCGAGTATTCCGCGCGTTTCTTTGATTCGCTGACGCCCCTTGCCGAGCAACTGCCGCCGGGGTCAGACGGTGTGCTCGTGCTCGATCACTTTCAGGGCAACCGCACGCCCTACGTCGACGCTCAATCGCGCGGCGTCATCGCGGGGTTATCGCTCAGCCATCGAAAGGAGCACATCTTTCGAGCCATGATCGAATCAGTGTGTTTCGGCACCGAGAACACTCTCCGCAGATTTCGGGAACAGGGCCACGCGATCGATCGCATCGTCGCGTGCGGAGGCGCTGTCAATAGTCCCTTGTGGTTGCAGACCCACGCTGATGTTTCAGGAACGGCCATTGAGATCACTCGGGTTGCAGAAGCGGCGACGCTAGGGGGCGCCGTATTGGGTGCCGTCGGCGCAAATATCTACGCGGATCTCAACGAGGCAACCCACGCGATGGTGCACGCCGATCGCACGATTGAGCCAAACCTTGAGCGGCACGAACAATACGAGCCCTTCTTTCAGGCGTACACGCAGACCTACGAATCGCTGACCCCGGTGTTGCATTTTTTGGCGTCGCAACAGGGCGCCCTCGTCGAGGAGTCAACGAATGTCTGATGCCGCAAAGGCTGGGCGCCTGGAAGACCTGGCGCGGGTCGCCGAAATGCATTTCAAGGAGCATCTCGATCAGAAGGAGATTGCAGCACGCATTCATGCGTCGCGCTCAACGGTTAGCCGCATGTTGCGTGATGCTGTCGAGCTCGGGATCGTCGAGGTAACTATCCGTCACCCGTTCCCGCGTGATCATCAGCTAGAGCAGGAACTCATCGAGCACTTCGGGCTTGAAGAAGCGTGGGTCCTCGGGCGCGACAGCGTCACGACGGATGACGATCGTGTCGCATTTGGTGCCCTCGGCGCACAGTGCATCGCGGAGCAGCTTCGGGGCGGTTCAAAGCTCGCAATCTGCTGGGGACGCGCAACGCGCCTTGTGGTTGAAAATCTGCAGGCTCTGGATGGTGCGCAGGTTCATCTCGTGCAGATGATTGGTTCGCTTGGCACCAGTAGCGTTCAGAACGATGGCGTCGAGCTCGCCAGGCTCGGCGCGCGCAGGCTTGGTGGAACGTACGAGTTGCTCAATGCTCCACTTGTCGTCGACGACGCGGAGTTTGCGAAATCGCTGCTCAGGCAATCCGCAATCGACAAGGTCTTGCGTGCCGCAGAAAGCGCGGATTGTGCTTTGGTCGGACTCGGCACGATCGATCCGTCTTCTTCGGCGATTCATAGTGCCGGCTTCATGACAGACCGCGAGCTTGACGAAGCGACCCGACTCGGCGCTGTTGGCGACGTGTCAGGCATCCTCATCGATGCTCTCGGCAGAAGCGTCACCTCGTCGTTCTCGGCGCGCGTCATTGGGTTGTCGCTCGAGCGCCTTCGAAATATTAAGCGAGTTGTCGGCGTCGCATTCGGCGTGGAAAAAGCACACATCATCCGTGCGGCTGCCCTCGGTGGTCACATCCGCATTCTGGTTACGGACCGCGCGGCCGCTCGACGAGTTCTCGAGCTGGCCAACGCCCCGATCATCCCCCAATCCAAACAAGCTCCACAGGAATCGAGCGCACTATGAGAGCAGTTATTTACAAGGCACCGGGAGACGTCGAGGTCATGGACATCGAGCGACCGGTGCCCGGCGAAGGGGACGTTCTGCTCAAGGTGTCGAGCAACACCATCTGCGGAACCGATTTGCGCATCGCTAAGGGCATCAAGCGCAAGGGAGTCGTCGCGCCTCGGGTGCTCGGCCATGAGGTTGCTGGCGAAGTCGTCCAGCTCGGGGCGAACGTCACCGGCTTCGCCGTTGGTGACACTGTGGGTCTCTCGCCAACGTTCTCGTGCGGCTCGTGCACCGAATGCCAGCGTGCGCTGTTTCACCTATGCCGTAATGCGAAAGTCCTTGGACATCAGACGGATGGCGGCCTCGCCGAGTTTTTGCTCGTTCCATCGCAAGCCGTTCGCGACGGCGTGCTGGTTCCTTACTCGGTTACGGCCGATCCCGTAGCAATCTCGCTTGCCGAACCCCTTTCGTGCATCATTCATGGCCAGCGTTTTCTCGACATCAGTTTCGGTGATGTCGTTCTCGTCATCGGTGGGGGTGCTATCGGTTTGATGCACGCGCGGCTCGCAAAACTTGCGGGCGCGAGCACAGTAATCCTGAGCGAACCGGTGGAGTTTCGACGGACCATTGCCGCAGAATTTGGGGCGGATGTCACTGTCGATCCCACGACAGAGGACCTCGCCCAGATTGTTTCTGATCGCACCAACGGTGATGGTGCTGATGTTGTGATCGTCTGCATCGGCGTGCCCGCGCTTGTAAACGATGCACTTACCCTCGCTCGTAAACATGCTCGAGTGAGCCTGTTCGCGGGATTCCCGACTGATGAACTCACGGCGATCGACTCCAACCTCATCCACTACAAGGAACTCACGATCGTCGGTAGCTCAAACTCGACCATCGTCGACTACCAACAAGCCATTGGCCTGATCGAGAGCGGTGCGATCAATACTGCTCGACTCGTGACGCATCGTTTCACTGTCGACCAGTACGAGGATGCCGTCGACATGATCAATCATCCGCAGGCTCTCAAGGTTGCCATTATCCCCAACGCCTGAGCCGATGTAGCAGTCCCTGAACCCCGCTAGTACTTCACCAATCAACTCTGATCCAAAGGAAATGTCTCATGGCTGAACACGATCTTGTAGAAACTCGCGAATACTACAGCGACGTCCCCGTCGCTTCCCATGGCTTCCACGTTCGTGGAGCGAACTCGCTTGATTGGGGTGCGAAGAACCGTCTGAGCCGCATCTTCAACCCGCAGTCGGGCAAGACGGTGATGTTCGCTGTCGACCACGGGTACTTCCAAGGCCCGACGACGGGTCTCGAGCGTTTGGACCTGGCTGTTCCTCCGTTGTTGGAGGATGCGGATGCACTCATGGCCACTCGCGGCGCCATTCGCACCTCCGTAGATCCTGCGATGAATAAGCCGATCGTTTTGCGTGCCACGGGCGGACCAAGCATCCTGCAGGATCTGTCCAACGAACGGGTTGCAGTCACTATCGAAGATGCAATCCGTATCAACGCGTCAGCGGTCGCCGTGCAGATGTTCATCGGGAGTGAGAACGAGACGCAATCGCTGCGTAACTTGACGAAGCTTGTAGACGAAGGCTTGCGTTATGGCATCCCCGTCATCGGCGTTGTAGCCGTGGGCAAAGAACTCGCCCGTGACGCTCGCTACTTTCGTCTGGCCTGCCGCATTGGTGCCGAGCTGGGTGCGCAGATCATCAAGGTTTACTACTCGGACACGGAGTTCGACTCGATCGTTTCCACGTGCCCGGTGCCGATCGTCGTTGCCGGTGGTAAGAAGATCGGTGAGTTCGATGCCCTCGTAATGGCGGAGCGCTCAATCGCAGAAGGCGCGGCTGGCCTCGATATGGGCCGCAATATTTTCCAGAGCGCGAACCCGCAAGCGATGATCAAAGCCGTACGCACTGTTGTCCACGAAGGTGCAACTGCGAAGGAAGCCTTCGCGCTGTTCACTGATCTCAGCAATTAGGGCGAGTGGACCCTCGTGGCTGTAGGCCATGGGGGTTCCTTTCCGGCGGATTTCTCCGGCTAGTCGAGCGCCGCTAGGGGCGCATATGCCCTCAAAGCCCGGGGGTAGGCAAATCTACTGCAGCGACTGCTGGTTCTCGGTGTGACGGTTTACGGGCCGCCGGCACCATCAGCAGCGGAATCGTAAAGTGCACGATCGGGCCAATCAGCAGGGCGAATACCAGTGTTCCCCAGCCAAGGTTGCCGCCAAGAACGGCGCCGATCGTGAGCACCACGAGTTCGA
>Ga0307486_1000600_pt1 | contig 31744 bp, 26 predicted proteins | sample CBIW02metaG_FD_203663 | JGI IMG/M metagenome (GOLD analysis project Ga0307486, IMG submission 203663) | Sea-ice brine microbial communities from Beaufort Sea near Barrow, Alaska, United States - CBIW 0.2 | ecosystem: Environmental > Aquatic > Marine > Coastal | place: USA: Alaska | collected... | reverse complement strand
TTAGCCGATGCCGTGAACCGGCGCGCTGATCGCAGTACCGGATCCGTCGCGCCGCCCAAAGTCCTCGGGTAGGTCTATCGCCTGACCGGCCCCGGAACTCGCGTGCGCGGGACCGATCCCCACCCAAGCCGCGAGCAGCGAGTCCTCGCCGCGCAGGAACCGGTGGGCGCGGACGCCTCCGGTGGCACGTCCCTTGGCGGGGTAATCCGCAAACGGCGTGACCTTCGCTGCCCCGGGAGTGGTGCCTGGCAGCGCGCTCGACGGTCCCGCGACCGTGACAACAACGGGTGCCGTCAGTTCTCCAGCCGCCGCTGCATCGGCCGCGATGACGCCGAAGGAGGAGACCTTCGCGCCGGGGTCGAGTTTGATACCCGCGACGCCACCTCCGGCCCGGCCCTGGGGTCGCACGAGCGATGCTGCGAAGTGCAGCAACTGCGCGTGGTCGCTGACAAAAACGAGAGCGTCGGAGTCGCCCGCGAGTGCTGCTCCGATGACGATGTCGCCGTCCTTGAGCGTGATGACCTCCCACGCTTCCTTGTTTGGAGTGTCCCCGGGAGCAACGCGCTTGACCACGCCGTGTGCGGTTCCCAACGCCAGCGGCCGTTCGTCGCCGAGCGGAACGATGGTGAGCGGCTCCTCGCCCTTTTGTAGGACGACGAGCTCAGCCAGCGGGACGCCGCCCCCCAGCGAGGGTGGCTCGGATGACGACGCGAGCGCGGGCACATCGAGCAACGACAGGCGGACGATGCGGCCCAGGGTCGTCACCACGCCCACGTCGGCACGGGCGGAGGCTGGAACTACGGCGCGGAGCACGTCGTGTGAACTACGCCGCCCCTCAGTGGGCACGGGGGAGTCGTCCGCGGTGCGCGCGACTAGACCCGTGACGGACAGCAGGGCAAAGCAACCCGTGTCCTCGATCTGCATCGGAATAGCTGCGCCTCGCGCGCCGGTGGCAGCGCTTACCGCACCTAGCGAGGCGGGCCCACCCGCATCTGCGAGTAGGATCGTGCGCCGCGGGGTGCCGTACTCCGCGGACGCGGCGTCCATCTCGTCACCAACGACCGCCCGCAGGGTGGTGGGGGAGGACAGGATGTCCTCGAGCTCCGCGATCTCCGCGAGTAGCTTGGCCTTCTCCTCTTCGAGCTCAACGCGAGAGAACTTGGTAAGGCGGCGCAGGCGCAACTCGAGGATGTACTCGGCCTGGATCTCGGATAGGTCGAACGCGGTCATGAGGCGCGCACGTGCCTCGCCGACATCTTCGGACGAACGAATGATCTGGATCACGTCGTCGATATCAAGAATTGCGACTAGCAGGCCGTCCACCAAGTGGAGGCGGTCACGGCGGGCCTGTAGACGGTACTGCGACCGCCGCGTGACGACCTCAATGCGGTGGCCCACCCACACGGCCAGCATCTCCTTGAGGCCCATAGTGCGCGGCTCGCCGTCTACCAGCGCCACGTTGTTGATGGAGAACGACTCCTCGAGCGGCGTATAGCGGTAGAGCTTCTCCAGCACCGCATCGGGATTAAAACCGTTTTTGATCTCGATGACGAGCCGCAACCCGTGGTGGCGATCGGTGAGATCTGTCACGGCGCTGATGCCGTCCAGTTTTTTGCTGGAGACGCCGTCCTTAATCTTCTCGACGATCTTCTCCGGGCCAACCAGGTATGGCAGCTCCGTGACGACGATTCCTTGCCGCTTGGCGGTGACCTTTTCTATGCGGCTAGTCGCGCGGGTCCTAAAGGCGCCCTTGCCGGTCTCGTAAGCCTGGCGGATACCTTCGAGTCCCACGATCTTTCCGCCCGACGGCAGGTCGGGGCCGGGCACGAACCGCATCAGTTCGTCGAGGTCCGCTTTGGGGTTCGCGAGCAGGTGGCGCGCGGCGGCAATCACCTCGATGAGGTTGTGGGGCGCCATGTTGGTGGCCATGCCCACGGCGATTCCCGATGCGCCGTTAACCAGCAGGTTGGGGATTGCTGCCGGGAGGACCACGGGCTGCTGAAGCTTGTTGTCGTAATTGGGGACGAAATCGACAACGTCTTCGCCTAAGTCCGCGGTCAGCGCCATCGAGGCCTTCGCTAAGCGCGCCTCAGTATAGCGGGCCGCCGCGGGCCCGTCGTCGAGGGAGCCAAAGTTGCCGTGGCCGTCAACGAGGGGCAGCCGCAACGAAAAGCTCTGCGCCATACGCACGAGCGCATCATAGATCGCCGAGTCTCCATGCGGATGGAGTTTGCCCATCACCTCGCCCACGACGCGCGCGGACTTCACGTAACTGCGCTCCGGACGCAATCCCATGTCTCGCATCATGTAGACAATGCGCCGCTGCACTGGCTTAAGGCCGTCGCGCGCATCGGGCAGCGCGCGCGAGTAAATCACCGAGTAGGCGTACTCCAGGAACGAGGCCTCCATCTCGGCACTGACATCAATATCGATAATCTGCGAGTCCGACGCGTCGGTCATCTCACTCCTCAAACACTTTCACGGGCATATGAACTGCAGGTATTATCTCGCGACTAGGCACGACCATGGGGCAGCCACGCGGTGACACTCCATAGCGAGGCGCCGTCCGCACGGCGTCCCGGAAGGTGGAACACTAGTGGGCATGTCCCAGAAGCTCGACCAAGCCGTGGCCGTCGCCGGGTACTACCCGGCCCTAGCATCGTCCGTCCTCAAGGGAGCGATAGGCGCGGAGTCCGTGCATGCACACTTTGTGCACGCCGAGACCACATTCGATGATCGCGAGGTGCGACGTCACATGACGGTGATCGTGATCACCGACACGCGGCTGCTGCGCGTACACATGGACGACGGAGCGGGCCATTCGGGCGAAGGCGCGCACGAGGCGTCCGCGACGGTCGAGACCGCATTCCTTGCCCGCATCTCAAACATGGCGATGACTCACGTGGTGCACCACCCAGAGAACTTCCGCGTGGGTGACAGCCCATCCGAATTGGTGTTGGCCGTGGGCTGGGGGGTTCATTCGCGTATAGAGCTCGAACCCGCCGCGTGTGGTGACGAGAACTGTGATGCAGACCACGGCTACACCGGCGGCATTACGGGCGACGACACGCTGGTGCGTGTGAGCGCCATAGCCGATGGAGTGGACACAATCCGCGCGCTCGAGACCTTTGCCGCTACCCTGCAGCAGGCCATCGGCAGGCCCGAGTGACGCTTGCCGAGCAGCTCCGTGCTGCCAGGCTCGACCTCCCCGACTATGGCCGCCACGACCTGGGAGCCGTGCTCCCGGCAGCACTCGCAGCCGTCGGAGCAGGGCACGTAGTGCATGGGCGCCACGCGGAGGAGGACAGGCTGCGGCTGGGGATTCCCCGTGCGCGTCACGTGGTCGTGGTTCTGCTCGACGGATTGGGTCACCTGCAACTGGAAGCGCGCCGCGGACACGCGCCCTTTCTGCGTTCAATCGAGTCGAGCATTGTCACCGCCGGATACCCGACCACGACCGCTGCTTCGCTCGGAATGTTTGGTACAGGGCAGCCGTCTGGGCGCACCGGAATGACGGGGTACACCGCACTGAATCCGCGCACGGGGGAACTGGCGAACCTGATCTCCTGGGAGGGAGCCGACACCCCCGAAGAGTGGCAACGGCAGCCCTCGCTGCTCGAACAGGCCGCCCAGGATGGATTCACGATCACGACCCTTGGCAAGCGCAGCTTCGCAGGCTCCGGGCTCACGCAGGCGGTGCTGCGCGGTGGCCATTTCGTCGGAGCTGAGAGCCTCGCCGACCGTATCGACGTCGCGCTTGGCGCTGCCAACAAGTCCGGTGTCTCCTACTGCTATTGGGGTGAGATTGACGCCGCGGGCCACCGCTACGGGTGGCAAAGCGAGGAGTGGGTGGCCGCCGTGGAGGACGCTGACCGCGAATTACGCAGACTAGCGTCCCAGTTGCCCAGCGATACCGTCATGGTCGTCACCGCCGATCACGGAATGGTGGACGTGACGGGTGCGCCGCGTTGGGATGCAGGTGAGCACGCCGAGTTACTTCAGGGGGTGCGGCTCACGGCGGGAGAGCCGCGGGCGCTTCACCTGCACTTGGACACGGGCGTTGATCCACTGACCGTTGCGGAGCGATGGAGGGAAGTGCTCGGTAAGAATGCGGCCGTGGTGACTAAAAAGGAGGCCGAGGCCGGTGGGCTATTCGGGGAGATCCTTGAGGACGTGTCGGCGCGCATTGGGGACGTCGTGGTCGCAATGGCTGGCCGTGCCACGGTGATTGACTCCCGTACTCAGTCAAAGCAATCCATGTCACTGATTGGCGTTCACGGATCACTCACACGCGAGGAACTGCAGGTGCCACTGCTCATGGCAGCAGGCCACTAACGGGCGCGGCTTTCTCCCCACGGCACCAATGACCTAACGCGAACGTGCAGTCCAGCGTCCGGCACTACGCGAGACCTCGATCGCGTGATCAAAGCATTGCGTGACGTTTTTCGTGGTGAGCACGTCGTCGACGCCACCTTGGGCCGTGATGCGACCGGCGCGTAGCAGCGCGGCGTGCGTGGTGGACGCTGGGAGCTCCTCGAAGTGGTGAGTGACGGTCACCGTTGCCATTCGTGAGTGTGATGCTGCAAGTGCCGTGAGCGTCGACAACAGTTGTTCGCGCGCGGCGACGTCTAAGCCGGTCGTGGCCTCGTCGAGGACCAGGAGTGCGGGGTCGTTGACCAGCGCTCGGGCGATGAGGACTCGTCCGCGTTCTCCATGGGACATCGTGGCCCAGCGAAGTGACGCCGTTCCAGCCAGCCCGACCAGCTCGAGAAGGTCCCCAGCGAGGCGTAGCTGCGCAGTGGCGGGCTCCCAGCGCGGTACGGGCTCTATTGAGCCGGTGATCCCTGTCAGCACCACGTCAAGGGCCGACAAATCACGGGTGAGTGGGTGTCGTGCCTCAACGAACCCGATGTGGCGCCGCAACTCACGCATATCTACCCTGCCGAGGCGGTATCCGAGCACACTTACAGCCCCACGGCTCGGATGGTTCACGGCAGCCAGCAGTGATACCAAGGTGGACTTGCCCGCCCCATTGGGGCCGATGAGGGCCCATCGCTCACCTCTGCGAACAGTCAGATCGACATCCGCGAGAATGGTGCGATCGCCGCGCACAAAAGACACCCCTTCAACGCGCAGCACCTCGTCAGCTATTCCGGAGTGAAGAAGGCTCATGACGGTGTGTGGAGGCTAATCGCTAGGGGTGACGGACTACGTCGGCCGCACCGCTTGAGCAGAGCGCGGAGTGAGGTTCAAGAGTCTTCGTTCTTTGCACCAAAGACGATCTCGTCCCAGCTTGGAACGGATGCGCGTCCTTTCTTGGGGGTGCGCTTCTCGCCGCTTTCCGGTTCCACCGCGGGGGTCTTGCCCACGCCATCGCGCCGCGCTGACCCAGCCGGATGCGGCATCGTCCGCCCGCCTGCAGTAAAGCCGACGTCGGCGCTACGGGCCTTTGTGGCGGGGCCGAAACCCTCAAACCCACCGTCCTCGTCGTTGTCGTCGAGATCGTCAGCGTCGATCGCCTCCCGCATCCCTCGGCGGCCCTGAAGATCCTCGAGCAACGCTTCAGTAGGGTTCACCTCGAAGTCGAGTTCTGCCTCTGCCCCGGCTGCAGGCACGGCGGTGTCTTCGTAGCCGTCGTTGTCAACGTGAAAACCGCCATGTGCTGAGTTATCTTGCCCAGATTCCGATTGCCCCGTGATCGCAGGTGGCCGAGTCTCGTTGAGCGGAGTAGCTGCTTCCTGCTTACCGTGGACCGCGCTCAGGTGGCGCTTAGGGATGGGTACGTCGAGCAACTCCGTCTCGGTCAGCCAGCGCGCCTCGTCGTCCTCAGCCGTGACGGCGCGTGCGCTGTGGTCGAAGGTCCACAGAGCACGCACATTGCGTCCGCCTGCGACGTAATTAGCCGCGACCTGCCACGGCTCGTCCACCTCACGCCATGCGTCCCACACGATGCCGTCAGTGTCCACCCCGCGCGAGGCGAGGCGGTCCGCCACAAGATCCCCGAGCACGGGGGAGCCCACGTCACGGCCAATGCGGGTGCCACGAGCGAGATCGGCGATGTACGACCGCTCCGCGATGACGGGCACCTCGTACTTTTCAAAGCCCGACACGTCCTCGCCGGTGACTTCTGCGAGCTCGGCCGCGTTGAGCCCCGCGCGGATCCGCTGCTGGATCTCCTTGGGGCTAAGACCTGAAGAGACGGATGCTGGGCGCGCGTCAAGAGTGGTTTTGGCACGAGCGTGCCGAATGGCGCGGCGCAACTCATCCGAGATCGGCAAACTAAACCGTTCCCCGGACTCGGAGGTGACGATGAGGTTTTCTCCATCATCGGCTGGGCCCACCAAAGACAAGCGTGTCATGTGCCCAGGGTGCCACGCCTCACCGGATATGGCGCGTCACGCCACGCAGAAGCATCATGTGCGTCGACGGCGCATTTGCCAGCCTCACGCCCCAGCTGGCGAGTGTGAGGCACGATAGGACCATGACTCCAGACATGTCCCTTGATCTCGCAAAATTGTTATTAATCGCGCGAACGCTGGCGCGAGAGACCGGGGAGAGGGTCGTCAGTGCGCGCGGCGAGGCTAGAGTTTCTGCGACCAAGTCAAGCGACCAGGACGTCGTGACCCAGAACGACCTCGCAGCGGAGCAACATTTGCGCCAGCGGATAGCCGAACTGAGACCGCACGACGGAATTTTGGGTGAAGAGGGGGACGACGTCAAGGGCACTTCGGGCGTGACGTGGGTACTCGACCCCATCGACGGCACGGTGAACTATCTCTATGGTCTGCCGCACTACGGAGTGTCAGTCGCTGCTGTGGCCGGAGATCCGACGCCCGCACAGTGGACGGCACTCGTGGGCGCCGTCTACGACGGCTCCGGCGTGCTGTGGTCAGCGGCCCGGGGTATGGGCGCCACGAGGGACGATGCCGTCCTTTCGCGTGATTCGGGCCCCGAGCTCGCGGGGACGCTGCTTGGAACGGGGTTTCAGTACGTGGCGGAGCGCAGGGTCCGGCAGGGAGAGATCGTCACTCACATGCTCGCGCGGGTGCGGGACATACGCCGCCTTGGCGCCGCATCGATCGACCTATGCCTGGTGGCGGCTGGCCAGATCGACGCGTTTTACGAGCACGGACTCAACGCGTGGGACTTCGCTGCGGGCGCCCTGATCGCGACAGAAGCGGGCTTGAGAGTGTCCGGAATCGACGGCGGGCCGGCCACCGAGCGACTGCTGATAGCCGCGATGCCGGACCGTTGGGAGCGACTGCGCGATGCCCTCGTCCACGCTGGAGCCGAAGAATCCTGGGCCCAATAGAGCGAGTCGAGTCGCTTTCCGCCGATTTTTGAGGCACAATGCGTGCGCCTGGGGAACAAATTCGACTCAAGGCGCATTGAGTACTCACCAGTACTTTTCGTGAAAGGAAAGCAGCCGAATGGCAACGGACTATGACGCACCGCGTAAGACGGACGATGAGATTTCAGCAGACTCGATCGAGGAGTTGAAAGCACGCCGTGCCGACAAGTCGTCGGGCGTGGTCGATGAGGATGAGGCGGAAGCCGCGGAGGGATTCGAGCTCCCGGGTGCCGACCTATCGGGTGAGGAGTTGAGTGTTCGCGTGCTGCCACCGCAGCAGGACGAATTCACATGCATGTCTTGCTTCTTGGTGCACCACCGCAGCCAGTTGGCTGAGTTTAAGAACGATCAATCCATTTGCTCGGAGTGCGCCGCCTAGGGGCGCTGCCTATGGTCACTCTCGACGTCCTGATCAGCACGACCTCGCCTGATGTGCCGATGCCCGCGTATGCCCACCCTGGCGACGCGGGCGCCGACATCACGACGCGCGTCGACGTGACGCTGGCGCCGGGCGAGAGGGCGACGGTGCCAACTGGCATCAGGGTTGCCCTTCCCGATGGTTTTGTCGCGCTTGTGCATCCCCGTTCAGGGCTTGCAGCGAGGCACGGTCTGACAATTGTGAACGCCCCTGGCACCGTAGATGCCGCCTACCGCGGCGAGATTGCGGTGACGCTCCTGAACACCGACGCAGCCAACGCAGTGACACTCTTCAAGGGCGATCGCATCGCGCAACTGGTGATTCAACGTGTTGAACGGGCGGCGTTCATCGCGGTAGATCACCTGCCCGGAACGCACCGTGGCGAGGGCGGCTTCGGGTCGACCGGCGGTAGCGCTGTCGACACCGGCGCCGCTACGTCGTAAGGTGCAGCGATGACACCCGCAATGGAAACCGCCACGCCGATTGCACAGGCACAGGCGCGCACGTACGCCCGAGTGGCGGGCCGCATCGTGTGGGTGCAGGTGGAACCATCCGATGCGCCCCCTCAGTTGACGGCTCGGATCGAGGACCGGTCGGGTCGCATGGACGCCGTCTTCCAAGGCCGGCGCGCCATTGCGGGTATCGAACCTGGGAGACGTGTAGTGCTTGAGGGGCGGATCTGTGAGGCATCTGCAGTGCCCCTGATGTACAACCCGCGTTACGAGCTCGTGGCAGGAGTATGAGCGAGCCCGCAGCGCGTGGCGCAAGGCTGTTAGGTGGCCAAGAGTTCTCGTTCGCGGCGGCAATCGGTGGCCCGCGAGGATTCGTCGAGTCGATTCTGCCCGGTTTAGTTTTTGTGGTGGCCTATATTTCGGTGGGCGGTTTCAAAGTCCCCGTGATCGCGTCCGTCGTCGTCGTGGTCGCGATGGTCGTCGCGCGCCTCGTGCAACGCACTCCCGTCACTCAGGCGCTATCCGGGGTATTCGGGGTGGCGCTCGGCGCGGTGTGGGCATGGCGCGCCGGTGACGCTGGCGAGTACTTCCTGCCTGGGTTGTGGATTAATGCGGCATACCTGGCCGGCGTACTCGTCACAATGGTGATCGGCTGGCCCGTGGTGGGAGTGGCGGTGGGTGTGTTTCGCGGCATTGGTACGTCGTGGCGCCAAGATCGGGCCGTCCGACGCCGCATGCAGTGGGCCACGCTGGTGTTAGCCGCGACCTTTACGTTGCGCCTGCTCGTGCAGGTGCCGCTCTATTTGGCAGGAAATGTCACTGCGCTCGGGACGGCAAAGTTGGCGATGGGGGTTCCGCTGTTCGCGCTCAGTCTGTGGGTGATGTGGCTGCTGGTGGGGTCCGTAGGACGTCCGCCAGAGACTCCGGATCCGCCTCCGCAGACATGACGAACAGCAGTTCGTCCCGCGCCTCGAGGGTGTCCTCAGGGCTAGGCGAAATGGTGCGGTCAGACCGCATGATGCACGACAAAATGATCTCGCTGGGCCACTGAATCTCTCCCACCAAGGCGCCGACCACGGGCGACGTTGCCGGCAGCGTGACCTCCACGATTGACGCGCCGGACTGGTGAAACGTGAACACCTTCACCAGGTCGCCCACTGCTACGGCCTCCTCGACCATCGCGGTCATGATGCGCGGGGTCGATACCGCCACGTCGACACCCCATTGCGAGTCGTACATCCATTCGTTGCGAGGGTTGTTGACTCGCGCGACGGTGCGCGGGACCGCAAATTCTGTCTTGGCTAAAAAAGAGATTACTAGGTTGGCTTTGTCGTCTCCGGTGGCCGCCACCACGACGTCCATGGTCTCGACTGCGGCCTCGCGCAGTGCAGTAAGTTCGCACGCGTCGGCGAGCATCCACTCAGCCTCGGCGACCTGCGCGACGCGCATGGAGCTGGGGGAGTTGTCCATCAGTAGAACTTCGTGCCCGTGATCGAGCAGGTCGCGCGCAATCGAGCGACCCACGGAGCCTGCGCCTGCGATAAGGACCTTCACGACTTCACCGCCCTTGGTCGGGAAAGAATATGTTCCGCGTCCCGCGCTACGGAGTTGGGAACCACGAAGTACACCTCATCGCCCGACTGGAGTAGCGAGTCGGCGTCCGGCAACGTGGCATCGCCAAAGCGGACCACGTAGGCGATGCGGCACCCCGACACAGCCTCAATGCCCGCGAGCGCGTGCCCCACCCAAGTTCGGTGTGGTGAAAGTCTGCGAATAGACACCCCGGCGGTGGAGTCAACAAACACCGCGTCGGCCACCCCCGGTAGTAGGCGTGACACGATCTGTGACGTGGTCCACGGCACAGGAGCTACGGTCGGGATCCCCAGCCGGCGGTACACGTCTGCTCGGCCAGAGTCCGAGATGCGGGCGACGACGTTCTCAACTCCGTACGTCTCACGGACCACGCGGGCCGCAAGGATGTTCGAGTTGTCGCCATCTGAGACAGCGGCGAAAGCGTAGGCGTCCTCGACCCCTGCGGACACGAGCGTCTCGCGGTCGAAGCCGATGCCGGTAATCTTCTGGCCTTGGAACGATGAGGGGAGTCGGCGGAAGGCGTCGCCGGTGCGGTCGATGACGGCGACGGAGTGACCGCGGGCCTCAAATTCTTCCGCTAACGATGCTCCGGTTCGGCCGCAACCCATGATGACGATGTGCACGAGAACCCACGGTATACCCGATGAGCCTAGGATGGTGCGACGTGCGACAGTTTATGGGAAGGCTCAAGGGGATCGTCTTCGGACGACCCGTCGCGACGGACCGCGCGCGGCCTACTATTCTGCGTACTCGCCTCGCGTTACCCGTGTTTGGCGCAGGTATCGTCTCCGCCGTGGCTTACGCTCCGGACGCGGTGCTCGACGCCTTGCGACGTGGCAGCCAGCAGGGTGCGATGCTCACCATGGCGATCGGCGTTCTCGCGATCTTGCTGTTGTTGGGCTTCGCGTATCGCTCCAACGTGCACGAGCGCCCAGACGAGCGGGGCGACTACGGCCTGGTGAGGGACAAGCTTGGCGCTCAGGCGGGTGTGCTCACCGGCGCCGCGTTGCTGGTGGACTACATCTTCACCGTCGCGGTATCGGTGGCGGCCCTCGCCCACTTCCTGCGTTACGTGATGCCCTGGGCCAACGACTGGCACACGGTAATCGCCGTAGGGGCCATCGCGGTGATGACGCTCGCCGCCTTACGAGGCGTGACTGAACGAGCACGCATTCTGCTGTTGGTGTTTTTCGGCTTCATTGCGGTGATCGCGCTGGTCGTGACATTCGGGATCGAACGTCACACCGACTCCGTACTCCAACCCATCGCATCCGACGCGCCTACCACCATGACTGTGCTGTTCGCCTACGCCGGAGCCATCGCATCGGGCGCTGTCATGGTGACCGGAATCGAGCACTTGGCCTCCGCGGGGCCATATCACGCCGAGCCGCGAGGCATGAGGACCGGGCGCACCCTGCTGATCGCGGTTGTGCTCGCGGGCGCCGCCTTCTTCGGCGTGTCCTGGCTGGTGTGGTCGTACCGGGTGACCGGTTGGACCGAGGGCCCAGTATTACTGCAGGCTGCTCAACGGGCATTCGGCGCCACGTGGGTGCTGTGGATTGTCGCTTTGGCTGCCGTAGCGATTCTGTATGCCGCAGCATCGGCCGTGTTCAAGCGGTTTGCGAATCTCACCTCGCTCCTGGCACGTGACTCCTACCTGCCGCGACAGTTGGCGACCCGCAACGATCGACTGGTCTTTCGAGGAAGCGTGCTCCTCGTCGGCGTGCTGTCCGCAATACTCGTAGTCGCCGTCGATGCCCGCCTCGACCAGCTCATCCACATGTATGTGATCGGGGTTTTCACGTCGATCGTGCTGAGCCAGATTGCCATGGTGCGGCTATTTGGGGTCAAGCTCGCGTTGGCGCCCGTTGGCGCGGCACGGACGCGCATGGCGCTCACTCGGGTGTTGCACCTGGTTGCCGCAATAGTCGCGGCTAGCGTGCTTGCTGTGGTGGCAATCTTTAACTTCCTGAACGGGGCATGGGTCGCGCTCGCGATGATTGTCGTGGTGGTGGTGATGATGCGAGGCATCGAGCGGCACTATCGCGACGTCGCAACGGAACTCAAAATCGCCTTCGGCGACCACACGTCTGCGCTGCCGAGCGCTACCCACGGCATCGTGCTCATCACCCAGTTGAACCGACCGGCGTTGCGCACCCTCTCTTACGCTAAGGCGGCACGGCACTCGTCGCTGGAAGCAGTCTCGGTTCGGGTCGAGGCGCTGGCTGCGACTAGTCTTCAAGATGACTGGGGGAAACTGACCGCGGGCGTTCCGCTCGTGATTTTGGACTCTCCATACCGCGACATCATGGGTCCGGTGCTGGAATATGTGCGCTCTATTCACCGCGACAGCCCGCGCGACGTCGTGGTGGTTTATGTGCCCGAACTCGTCGTGGGCCGGTGGTGGGAGCAATTCCTGCACAACCGGTCGACTGTGAGACTGCGGTCGCAGCTTCTGCACATGCGCGGCGTGGTCGTGGCCGCAGTACCCTGGCACCTTGAATCAGCGCGAAGTGCGCGCGACGAAGCCGGCACCGGCAAGAAACGAGATCTCACGTGAGCACAGTCCGCCTGACTATTGGCAGCCCCGCCCACGGCGGACACTGTGTCGCCAGGCACGATGGCAGAGTGATCTTTGTACGCCATACGCTCCCCGGAGAGCTGGTCGAGGCCACGCTTACCGAGTCCGAGCCAGACGCGTCCTTCTGGCGGGCCGATGCGGTCCAGATTTTGGAGCCATCTCCAGATCGCGTCGGGTCAGTGTGGCCCGAGGCGGGCCCTGGCGGAGTGGGCGGGGGAGAGCTCGCGCACGTCGCGCTGGGGGCGCAGCGCGAGTGGAAGCTTGCCGTGATGCAGGAATCGTTCGAACGATTCGCACACCAGGCATTCGCTGGAGCGGTAAATGCTGCTCCCAGCGATGATGAGCGCGGCGGACTCGGCTGGCGCACTCGCGTTGGCGCGGTGGCCGACGTCGAGGGGCGCGCCGCTATGCACCTCTTCCGATCAAAATCGGTCGCGACCCTGGAGTCGATGCCGCTCGCGGTTCCGGCCGCAAGTGAGGCGCTGCTGGGTCAGCGGTTCCCCGGGGGCAGCGCCGTGCAGGTCGTGGTGCCCGCCGATGGTGAGGCACGCGTGCTCGTCGACGGCGTGCGCTGGAACGGCGGGAGGCGGGACAAGCGAGACAACGCTCCCGCGAGCGTGACCGAGCGGGTCGAGGTCGACGGCCAGACGTATGAGTATCGCGTCGCCACCGGTGGGTTTTGGCAGGTGCACACAGACGCACCCGCGACGATGATCCGTGAGGTACTCCGCCGTGTGGGCGATGCGCCAGCGGTATGGGACCTCTACGCCGGGGCAGGGTTGTTTTCGGTCGCGCTTGCAGCCGCCGGTAAGAGGGTGATGAGTGTCGAGGCGGATGCTACTGCGAGTAAGAACGCGCGGCGTAACCTGCATCACTTTGAGGCAGCGACGGTATTGAACGGCGATGTCCGCAAGACGGTTGCAGCAGCCGTGACGGATTCCGCACTCGCGCTGGGCGCCGACGCGGTAGTGGTGCTTGACCCGCCGCGGTCTGGGGCCGGCGGCGCGACTGTGGAACGCATCGTCGCCTTGAACGCGGCCCGGATCGTCTACGTCGCCTGCGACCCTGTGGCCTTGGCCCGCGACACCGCGTTGCTTGCGGAGCGAGGCTATAAGCTGACGGATGCATCGGCGTTCGATTTCTTCCCTATGACCCACCACGTCGAGGCGATCGCTACCTTCGTACGGGCCTAGTCCTCCGCGAAAATCGCAGGTTCCATCCCGATAGGATGGCATGCAGCGATCTACTGGAGGAAAATATGAGCAAGAACACACTTGGAGCTAAGGCCACGCTGGACGTGGAGGGGAAGTCCTACGAGATTTATCGGCTCAACGCTGTACCTGGGCTCGAAAGGCTTCCCTACTCGCTCAAGGTTCTTGCCGAGGCGCTGCTACGCACCGAGGACGGTGCGAACATCACCGCCGAGCACGTGTTGGCTCTTGCCGAGTGGGATCCGCAGGCGGAACCCAACACTGAGATTCAGTTCACGCCCGCACGCGTCGTGATGCAGGACTTTACGGGGGTTCCCTGTGTGGTGGACCTCGCCACGATGCGCGAGGCCGTTGCCGAGCTAGGCGGCGACCCCACTGTCATCAACCCGCTTGCATCGGCCGAGATGGTCATCGACCACTCCGTCGTGATCGACTTCTTTGGTCGCAAGGATGCGCTACAGCTCAACACCGACATGGAATACGAGCGCAACCGCGAGCGCTACCAGTTCCTGCGTTGGGGTCAGACGGCGTTCGACAACTTTAAGGTGGTCCCCCCGGGAACCGGCATCGTCCACCAGGTCAACCTGGAGTACCTTGCGCGCGGTGTCATGACGACCGAGGTCGACGGGCCAGATGGGTCAAAGATCGCGCTCGCATATCCCGACTCTTGTGTGGGCACCGACTCCCACACCACCATGATCAATGGCCTCGGAGTGCTCGGCTGGGGAGTGGGCGGAATCGAGGCAGAGGCGGCCATGCTGGGTCAGCCTGTCTCAATGCTCATTCCCAAAGTAGTGGGCTTCAAGCTCAGTGGCCAGATCCCTGCCGGAGCGACTGCCACCGACGTCGTGTTGACCATTACGCAGATGTTGCGCGAGCATGGTGTGGTCAGCAAGTTTGTGGAGTTCTACGGCGAAGGCGTAGGCGCTGTTCCGCTCGCCAACCGGGCCACCATCGGCAACATGTCCCCTGAGTTCGGCTCCACCGCCGCTATGTTCCCCATTGACGGGGTCACGATCGACTACTTGCGGCTCACAGGACGCTCTGCCGAGCAGGTCGCACTCGTCGAGGCGTACGCCAAGGAGCAGGGGATGTGGCACGACCCCTCCGCGGACGGCTACGTCGAACCCGTGTTCTCCGAGTACTTGGAGTTAGACCTGAGCACCGTGGTGCCTTCTATCGCCGGCCCAAAGCGTCCGCAGGACCGCATCGAACTCACCCAAGCGAAGAATTCTTTCGGTCACGCAATCCTTAATTACGCGAAGCACGAGGCTCAGGAGACGCACGGCCTCGACGAGTCCGTAGAGGAGACCTTCCCGGCGTCCGATCCCATCGCGGCGGAGGCCCACGCGGGCGACGCACCGGATCCCCACGCTGCCCCGCTGGGTAAGTCCGCGGATCGCCCCAGCAAGCGTGTGCCGCTCACCATGGCGGATGGAACCGAGACTGAACTCGATCACGGCGCGGTGGTGATTGCGTCGATCACGTCGTGCACCAATACGTCTAACCCTTCGGTGATGCTCGCGGCGGCACTCCTGGCCCGCAACGCCAACCGCAAGGGCTTGAACGTGAAGCCCTGGGTCAAAACGTCGATGGCGCCCGGATCCAAGGTCGTGACCGACTACTACGAGAAGGCCGGGCTGTGGCCGGACCTCGAAGCCCTCGGCTATCACCTCGTGGGCTACGGGTGCACCACGTGCATCGGTAACTCTGGCCCGCTGCCAGCTGAGGTATCCGCTGCAGTCAACGAGCACGACCTAGCCGTCGTGTCTGTTCTTTCCGGCAACCGCAACTTCGAGGGTCGAATCAACCCCGACGTCAAGATGAACTATCTCGCGTCGCCTCCCCTCGTCATCGCATACGCGTTGGCAGGCACGATGGACTTTGACTTCGAGACCGAAACGCTCGGCCAAGACAACGATGGCCACGATGTGTACCTGCGCGACATCTGGCCTGACCCGGTCGAGGTAGAGCAAATCGTCAGCTCGTCTATCACCAAAGAGATGTTCGACAAAGACTACGCGGACGTCTTCGCTGGTGACGAGCGATGGCAGACGCTACCCACGCCCGATGGCAAGACCTTCGAGTGGGAGGAAGACAGCACTTACGTGCGCAAGCCTCCGTACTTTGAGGGCATGTCGATGGAGCCTGCACGGGTCGAGGATATATCCGGCGCGCGGGTGCTGGCGCTGCTTGGTGATTCGGTCACCACCGACCACATCTCGCCCGCGGGTGCCATCAAGGCCGATAGCCCCGCAGGACGATACCTTGACGCCAACGGCGTGGAACGCAAAAACTTCAACTCGTACGGCTCGCGTCGGGGCAACCACGAGGTGATGATCCGCGGCACGTTCGCGAATATCAGACTGCGAAACTTGCTCCTCGCGGACAAGAACGACGGCGCGGGGGTCGAGGGCGGGTTCACGCTCAACCTGCTTACGGGTGAGCAGGACACGATTTACGATGCGGCACAGGCTTACGCGCATGAGTCGGTTCCTTTGGTCGTGTTGGCCGGCAAGGAATACGGGTCCGGGTCATCGCGAGATTGGGCGGCCAAGGGAACCAGCTTGCTGGGCGTGCGTGCGGTGATCACCGAGAGCTTCGAACGGATTCACCGATCAAACCTGATCGGGATGGGTGTGTTGCCGCTGCAGTACCCTGTGGGCGAATCAGCACAATCGTTGGGGCTCGACGGCACCGAGACGTTCGACATCTCGGGCGTAAGTGCCATGAGCGACGGTGCACATCCCCGCAATGTGCCCGTGACGGCCACCAAGGCCGATGGCTCCGTGGTCGAGTTTGACGCCGTCGTGCGCATCGACACTCCGGGCGAAGCCGACTACTTCCGCAACGGTGGCATCCTGCAGTATGTGTTGCGGTCGCTGGTTTCGCAATAGCGGTGCACGCGTAAACTCACCTTTCGTTTCAGTTCGCCGCCGCCCGTCTGGTCGGCGGCGAACCCTATGTTTGACGACGCCGATGCGTCGTACAGTGGACACACGCCACGGAAGGAGGCATGGTGCTTGAGCGAATCGCTTCGCCGCGCGACCTGCGGGACCTCACGCCCGCGCAGCTTGAAGAGCTCGCTGCGGAGATCCGTGACTACCTGGTCGACTCGGTCTCGCGCACTGGCGGCCACCTTGGCCCTAACCTCGGGGTTGTAGAGCTGACCATCGGGATACACCGGGTGTTCGACTCCCCGCACGACCCAATTGTTTTCGACACTGGTCACCAGTCCTACGTGCACAAGTTGCTGACCGGACGCAACGACTTTTCCGATCTGCGTAAGCGCGAAGGGTTGTCGGGATACCCATCGCGCGCGGAGAGCGAACACGACATCGTGGAGAACTCGCACGCCTCGACCGCTCTGTCATGGGCCGCGGGAATCTCGCGGGGTCACACTATTAGGGGTGAGACGGATCGGACCACTGTCGCGGTGATCGGGGATGGTGCGCTGACTGGTGGAATGGCCTGGGAAGCATTGAACTCTCTTGGCGCCGCAAGCGATCGGGTCGTGGTGATCGTCAACGACAACGGGCGCTCTTACGCGCCCACCATCGGGGGGTTGGCTCGTAAACTCGACGGAATCCGCACCGACCACCGCTACGAGGGGTTCATGGGATGGGGCAAGCGCACCTTCCAGAACCGTGGCCCTTTCCGTAACTTCGCCTATCGCACAGTGATGCACGGCAAGCAGGCACTCAAGGGGCTCATCCAGGAGCCGAGTATGTTTGCTGACCTGGGGCTCAAGTACGTGGGCCCCGTTGACGGGCACAACCTCGAGCACGTGGAAGCGGCACTGACGCAGGCACGGGCGTACGGCGGCCCGGTCCTGGTGCACGTGTTGACTGAGAAGGGGCGCGGGTACTCGCCAGCGGAAAAGGACGTCGCCGATCGCTTCCACGCGGTGGGTAAGATTCACCCCGAGACGGGGCTACCTATTGAGCCATCGCGGTTCGGTTGGACCAAAGTCTTCGCCGAGGAGGTTCTTGCCGCCGGTCGCGAGCGCGACGACATCGTGGGGATTACGGCGGCGATGCTGGCTCCTGTTGGGCTGCAGCCGTTTGCAGACGAGTTCCCCGAGCGAGTCATCGACGTGGGCATCGCGGAGCAACATGCGGTGACCTCGGCAGCGGGACTCGCATATGTCGGCCTGCATCCTGTGGTCGCTTTGTACGCGACGTTCCTGAATCGCGCCTTCGACCAGTTGCTGATGGATGTCGCGCTGCACAAGGCGGGTGTCACCTTCATGCTCGATCGCGCAGGTATTACCGGCGACGATGGCGCGAGTCACAACGGTATGTGGGACATGGCGCTCTTGCGGCACGTTCCGGGACTGCGGCTGGCCGCGCCTAGGGACGAGCCGACCATGCGCAAGGCGTTCCGTGAGGCGCTCGACGTAGGCGATGCGCCCACTGTGGTGCGTTACCCGAAGGGTGCCGTGGGCGACGACCTTCCCGCGCTGCGCTCCGTGAGTGGCATCGACATTCTGGCCGAACACGGCGACTTAGCAGCCACTCCGGATGTGGTCGTGTTCGGCATAGGGTCGATGGCCCAAACTGCCATCGACGTGGCTGGCAAGCTCGGCGGGGATGGTCGCAACGTCATCGCCGCATCGGCTACGTGGGTGAGGCCCGTGCCCGATGGTTTGGCCACGCTGGTCGCGGGTGCCCAGCTGGTGGTCACTATCGAGGACGGTTTGCGCGATGGTGGGGTGGGCGAGGAATGGGCCGATGCCGTGCGTGACGAAGGCGTCAACGTTCAGTGGAAGTATCACGGCGTTCCCAAGAAATTCCTTGACCACGCGACGCGTGCTCAGATAGTTGAGGCCGTTGGTCTGGACGCATCCGCGATCGCAGACGATGCCAGGGCGACACTCGAACGTTGAAGATGCGCGCCTAATACGACCCCCAGGGCGCGGCTACTGCCAGAATCGTGCCAAATTTGGCCCATAGCGAGCTTGGTATGTGGCTCGGGTGGGGAGAATGCTATTCAGTCGCTTCCGATTCAGGTTCTGGCTGGGGTTCATTTGCGGCGGCCTCGAAAGCTGCCACTAGAACTGGCGCTGTCAGGTCAATCTGCCACTGGCGTGCGCCGCGGCCTACCAGGAACTCTCGGATCCAGGCCTCGCCAGTGCCGGTGGTCCCGCGCGACTCGTACTCCCAGCACGTGCGCCGCAACGCATCCGGCTGCAGCAAATTTTCGGCGGGCACGTTGTGCTGCTCCACCAGTACCTGGATTCCCTCGCGGGCATGAGTGAGCCGTACAGCGGCGTCCGGACGCTTGTCTTTCCACATGCGTGGCTGCGGCGGTCCGTCGCCGGAGGGGCCGCGTCGCGGGGGCAGTCGCTTCTCGTCCAGAGCCATCGCCTCCTCGACCGCGGCGTACCACTCGCGTGCGCGGCGGCGAGTGCCCTTGGACTGCCACTCGCGAATGGCAACCAGGCCTTCAAAGGTGGTGGGCTTCGCCTGCGCTGCGGCCACGATCGCGGCGTCGCGCAATACTCGGCCCGGAGACGTGTCGCGACGCTGCGCCTCCCGGTCTCGCGCCTCCCATAACGACTTGACGATCGCCAGGCCCCGCGGGTCACGAATCTGGTGTGAACCGTTCGTGCGGCGCCACGGGTCCACGCGTGGCGCGGGCGGGGGAGCGAGGCGGACTGCCTCGAACTCCTGGCGCGCCCACTCGAGTTTGCCCGCATCCACCAGGTGTTGGTGAATGCCGTCGCGCAGTTCGATCAGGATCTCGACGTCAAGGGCCGCGTAGTTAAGCCAACTGTCAGGCAGCGGCCTTGTCGACCAGTCCTGAGCGGAGTGCTCTTTGGCGAGCGACAACCCGAGCTCGCGCTCGACAACCGCCGCCAGGCCTACCTTGGGCCAACCGAGCAATCTGGCGGCCAACTCGGTATCAAAGACTGATGCGGGGTGCATGCCGAGGTCGTGCATGCCTGGCAGGTCCTGGCTTGCGGCATGGAAGATCCACTCCGCGTCCGCGAGGGCGTCGCCGAAGCTGCTGAGGTCGGGTAGCGCGTCAGTGTCGATCAGGATTAGGCTGGCGCCCTCGCGCTTGAACTGGGCCAGGTAGGTGTCCTGCCCGTACCGGAAACCGGAAGCACGTTCCGCGTCGGCCGCGACAGGTCCCGTCCCTTGCGCAAACTGCGCCGCGGCGTCGGCAAGCGCCTCAGGAGTGTCGATGATCGGTGGAACCCCGTCCGCCGGCGTCGTCAGCGGTGTGGCTTGGGGGGCATCGGGCTCGGTCGCCGACTCGGTTGCTGGTACGGCTTCTTCGTTCTCGCTCACGCGGTCCTTCCCGGCAGCATGGTGACGCCCTCCGGAAGAGGAGGAATGCCCGCGCACGATGCGAGTAGTTCGGTCCACGCCACGATGTGCGGCGCGATGTCTGACGAGTCGGGAGTCCAGGACACGCGTAGTTCTACGTTGACCTCGGAGGGCCGATCAGCAAGCTCACCAAAAGACCGTGACACGACCTTAGTGACGGTACCGCCTCGGGCGTGGTGAGGGATGCCATCGAGCGCGTCTCCCAACCACGACCAGGCAACGTCTGACCACATGTCGTCCTCACCGATCTCGGCCTCTACAATCGCCTTGACCAGCGCGACCACTCGAAAAGTGCCGTTCCAAGCGTCCTGGCCCTGGGGGTCGTGAAGCAACACGAAGCGCCCGGTCGCCTCAGCATCGTCCGCCGCAATTTCTCCATTGATCGCGATCGCGAAGGGGGCTATACGGCTTGGTGCGGGCGTCTCCACCAGGGTGACCTCGGGTCGGGTGGGGGCGCCCTGCAGGGACCGCAGTGCCTCCTGGAAGGATTGCGGGGCGGCTCCGATGTCCTGACCCATGTACCGAGCGTAGGTGGGTCGCGACTGATAGCCGAGTACGCCACGCTGTCACCAACCCTCTAGGCTGTTTGGAAACCCCAACCCTTCTCAAAAGGATGTGACATGGCTCTCGCAAACATCGGCGTGACTGGACTCGCGGTCATGGGCCGCAACCTCGCCCGTAACTTTGCCCGCAACGGCTACACGGTGGCGGTTCACAATCGCTCCGTTGCCAAAATGACGTCGCTGATTGAAGAACACGGCGCTGATGGTGACTTTATAGGCTGCGAGTCGCTGGAAGAGTTTGTCGCGGCGCTGGAGAAGCCCCGCAAGGTGATCGTCATGGTGCAGGCCGGCGACGCCACCGATGCCGTAATCGACGCTCTCACCGAACTGCTCGACGAGGGCGACATCATCGTGGATGCCGGGAACGCACACTTCCCCGACACCCGCCGCCGCGAGGCCGCGCTCAAGGAGAAGGGCCTGCTCTTTGTAGGTGCGGGCGTCTCCGGCGGTGAAGAGGGTGCGTTGCTGGGCCCCTCGATCATGCCCGGTGGTCCGGCCGAGTCGTACAAGACCCTTGGCCCCATGCTCGAGAAGATTTCCGCCAAGGTTGATGGAGAGCCGTGCTGCGTGCACGTGGGACCGGACGGCGCCGGACACTTTGTGAAGATGGTCCACAACGGCATCGAGTACGCAGATATGCAGCTCATTGCCGAGGCGTACCAACTGCTGCGCGAGGGTCTAGACCTGACCCCTAAGGAGATCGGCGCGATCTTCGAAGAGTGGAACAAGGGCGACCTGGAGTCGTTCCTGATCGAGATCACCGCCGAGGTGCTTGCCGAGGTGGATGCCAAGACGGGCAAGCCACTTGTTGACGTGATTCTCGACCAGGCGGGTCAGAAGGGCACTGGCCGCTGGACCGTGCAGTCGGCCCTCGACCTGGGGGTGCCCGTCACGGGGATCGCCGAGGCGACGTTCGCTCGTGCCATCTCGTCACAGACCACGCAGCGCGCCGCTGCTCAGGGCGTGCTCGCGGGAAATGCTTCGGACTTCCACATCGAAAACGAGGAAGGCTTCATTGAGGACGTGCGCCTTGCGTTGTACGCCTCTAAGGTGGTCGCTTACGCGCAGGGATTCGATCAGATCCAGAGGGCCTCGGAGGAGTTCGGCTGGGGCATTGATCGTGGCGCCATGGCCCGCATCTGGCGCGGCGGCTGCATCATCCGTGCGCGATTCCTGAACCGCATCTCGGAGGCCTACGCGCGCAACCCAGAGCTTGAGTCGCTGCTGGTAGACCCGTACTTTGTCGACGAGGTGGCGTCGGGTGTCTCTGCGTGGCGCCGCGTCGTATCGCAGGCCGCACTGGCCGGCGTACCGTTGCCCGCGTTCGGTTCGTCGCTGTCCTACTACGACTCGCTGCGCGCAGAGCGTCTGCCCGCCGCATTGATTCAGGGACAGCGCGACTTCTTTGGCGCTCACACGTACAAGCGCGTGGATGCTGAGGGTACTTTCCACACGCAGTGGACTGGGGATCACTCCGAGGTCGAGGCCTAACCAACCCCCGCACGCCGCCGGGGTCACATTCCCGAGTCTGCGTATCGCTACTTACGCCGCCAGCGCCGCATGGTAAATCCTCCGCCGATGAGTTCATGCGCGAGGACGAAGCCATCCGGGACTGGCGGCGTTTGTATCGCCGACTCCCCGCCGGGCTCGGGTGAGGTCGTGAGGCAGTAATCCTCAACGAGGCCGCGCTCGAGCAGCGAGTTCGCCAAGGTGGGCCCGCCCTCGCACAGCAGTCGGGTCATGCCTCGCGTAGCCAGCTCGCGAACGATAGTGCGGGGCGACGCCTGGGTGGAGCCGGCGTAGATGATGCGTGGCTCCCACTTCGCGTCTAGGCGGTGGGATGCGGGGGAGCCTGCCGTGGTGATGATCCACGTCGACGAGGGATCGAGCCCTAGTGGAAGGTTGCCACTACGGGTGACAATGGCGAGTTGCACCTGTGCGCCGAGGCCGCCGTTGCGGCGCTGATCCGCCATCGCCGCAGGCACGGCGATGGCCCCGTATCGCTCTCGTCGCGCGGTTTGCGCCCCTACCAGCACCACGTCGGCCTGCGCTCGGAGCGTTCGCAGGATGCGCAGGTCCTCTGGACCATTGAGGGTGCGGGACGAGCCGTCGGGGCCCGCGGCTTTGCCGTCGGTGCTCGCGATCATGCCAAGTCGTACTGTGTGCGGCCGCTGGCGGTAGAGCGAGGCAAGACCCGACTCCGCGGCATCCGGGAGGAGGACATCCGCACCCGGAGAAGACATTGTCAATGTCGTATCCGTGCCGTAGTCGCTGGCGCTGATCTGAGTCAAGTTCCACCTCTTCCAGTCAGCCACCACGTCATCTATCCCACGTTCATCACTCTAGGCTAAAGGCGTGAGTCTTACCCTGCTCGGACGCCGTCCGCACGTGTCGCCGGCCCAGCTGGTCGCGGCATTGGTACCGCCGCCTCACTTCCGCGAAGCTAGCTTTGGAAGTTATCGTCCAGACGCGAACCACGCTAGCCAGTCAGCGGCGCTGGAGGCCGCGAGGCGGTTCGCCAAGCGCGCCGCCAAGGCAGGTCGCCGCAGGCGCAAGAGTGAACGCGCGTCGGGGCTGTATCTAGACGGCGGCTTCGGGGTGGGCAAGACTCACCTACTGGTCGCGATTGCACGTGAGGCTGGCGACGCTGCCGCATTCGGAACGTTCGTGGAATACACCAATCTGGTGGGCGCACTTGGGTTTATCGCCGCCCGCGACGCGCTGTCGGGATTTTCGGTGGTGTGCGTCGACGAGTTCGAGCTCGACGACCCGGGCGACACGCTGCTGATGGCCCGTCTGATGCGCGAACTCGTTGAGGCCGGCGTGGCAATAGCGGCGTCATCCAACACGCCTCCGGGAGCGCTTGGGGATGGGCGCTTCGCTGCTCAGGACTTCCAGCGTGAGATCCAATCATTGGCGAGCGTATTCGACGTGGTGCGGATCGATGGCCTGGACTATCGCCACCGCCACACCAATGAATTCTCGCTTCCCGCATCGGCCGATGCGGTGGCGGCGGTAGGAACGCGCGAGGACGGTGCAGTGGTCGATTTCGCGGACCTGGTCGCCGACATCTCCCACGTGCACCCAAGCAGGTACGGCGCATACGTGGAGGGGGTGGCGGTCCTTGGCGTGCGAGATGTGGCCACCCTTACCGACCAGTCACAGGCACTGCGCGTGGTGACGCTCGTGGACAGGCTCTACGACCGCGACGCCCGCATTGTCGCGTCGGGAACCGGGTTCGACGAGGTGTTCTCAGCGGACATGCTGCGCGGCGGGTACCGCAAGAAATACCTGCGGGCTCAATCACGCCTCTTAGCGATGACTGCGGGGGAGTAGACCTCTCGCACGTCCCGGCGCGTCGTTCGCGACGTGGGAGGCTAATGGCCTCTCTTGCGCAGTGAGACGATCCGAGCTCGTTCGGCATCCACGTCGAACGCCGGTGCCGGCCAGCCGAGGTCGAGGCCCTCGAGTGCGTGACTGAGCAGTTCAGTCACAGCCAGACGCGCGAACCACTTGCGGTCAGCCGGGATCACGTGCCAGGGGGCGGCCGGTGTCGAGGTGCGTTCGAACATTGCCTCGTAGGCGTCCCGGAACTGGGTCCAGAGCGCCCGATCGTCGAGGTCACTATCGCTGTATTTCCAGTATTTGTCAGGGCGGTGGAGTCGCTTCTCGAGGCGGTCAAGTTGTTCGTCCAGCGAGACCATCAATGCGCATTTGATGATCGTGGTGCCCTGGTCGAGGAGTCGCTGTTCCCACGCGTTAATCTCACCGTAGCGGGCCTCTATTTGCTCCGCTGGCGCCAAGCCACGCACCTTCGCCACGAGCACGTCCTCGTAGTGGCTGCGGTCGAATACACCGATGCGACCTGGCGCAGGCAGCTTCTTCTGAACCCGCCAAAGGAAATGATGGGCCTGCTCCTCCTTGGTGGGCGGGCCGAAGCTCGCGTAGTCGACCCCCTGCGGGTCCACCATCCCGATGACGTGGCGCACTATTCCGCCCTTGCCCGCGGTATCCATGCCCTGAAGCACCAGCAGTAGTGAGCGCGATCCCCCGGACCTGCCATCTGCGAACAATTGTTCCTGCAAATCCGCGAGCTGCTTCCCGCGAGACTGGGTGCGCGCTTTGCCCGTGCTCTTCCCGGCGCTAAAGCCCGGGGTGGAATGCTTATCAAAATCGTCGATGCTGAAGCCGGGCTTGACGTGCAGTACCTCCGAGGGATGCTTGGCGAGTGTGGGGTGTTTGCCGCTCACGGTGTCTCCTTATGCTTTAGATGACCTCTCGGTAATGCCTCTGCGGCTTGCGCACCCAGGATTCAGGCGCGCACTATTGCCACGGCGTCCGCGGTGAGTCGCAGCCGACCGTCGGATCCGATCGTGACGTCGCCAAAGGTGGCCACTATCGCCTCGGGAGCGATGTCGTCGTGGCCGTCGACTACAGCGGTCTGTCCGCTGAGGTTCGCGTGCGCTCGTAGCGGCCCATTCATGGTCACCACACGTGGCGCGGACTCGTGAACGCTGGCAGGGTGATCGACCCACGCCGCGCGCGGCTCAACCGCGGTCCGCAGCGCCATGAGCTCGCGCACCCACTCCCGTAGGGCGTCGTGAGTCGTTCCCTCAGCGGCGATGCCGTCGCCCACCTTGGAGCGCAAGAAGGTGGTGCGGTCCTGAGGGTCGGGGACCTGCACCTGGCGTCCGTACAGCTCTTCCCAACCGTGGCCACCAAACTCGCTGATGCGCCCATCGGAAACGGCGCTACCGAGCGGCTCGTCGTGGTCCGTGAAGAACATGAACGGGCGCGTCTCGCCGTATTCTTCGCCCATAAACAGCATCGGCGTAAAGGGTGACAGCAGGATGAAGGCGAGCGACGCGGCCTGCGCGCCCGGTGAGAGTGTGGTTGACGGGCGGTCGCCGATCGCTCGGTTGCCCACCTGGTCGTGGTTAGACGCGCACACCACGAAGCGCCGTCGGTCGAGTGCCGGGTCCACGGGCTTGCCCCATTTCTTGCCACGGAATGGGGAGTGCGTGCCGTTGTGCCAGAACACCTCGCGGTAGACCTTGTCGAGCGCGTCGATCGAGCCGAAGTCGGTGTAGTACCCGTGCCGCTCGCCCGTGAGGTAGGAGTGGAGCGCGTGATGCACGTCGTCGTTCCACTGCGCGGTCATGCCATATCCGCCCTCCGCGGTGGGCCTGATCATGATCGGGTCGTTTAGATCGGACTCGGCTACCAATGACAACGGGCGGCCGATGCTGCCCGCGAGTTCTCGCGTCGCATCTGACAGTTGCGCCAAGACGTGGCGGCCGGAGTCGTCCTTGAGTTCGTGCACGGCGTCAAGGCGCAGGGCGTCGACGTGGAAGTCACGGAACCAACGCAACGCGTTGTCGCAGATGAAGCGGCGCATGCCCTCCGCGTCCGGCTGGTCCAGGTTGACGGCCCAGCCCCACGGTGTGTCGTGTGCGTCGGTGAAGTACGGGCCGAACTTCGATAGGTAGTTGCCGTCCGGTCCGAGGTGGTTGTAGACCACGTCGAGACACACGCCCAAGCCGGCGCGGTGAGCGGCGTCGACGAAGCGCTGGAGCGCTGCGGGGCCGCCATAGGCCTCGTGGACTCCGTAAAGCGAGACCCCGTCGTATCCCCATCCGTGACGACCGGGGAAGGGCGCCAGTGGCATGAGTTCGACGATGTCCACACCCACGGACCTGAGTGCCGCAAGCTGCGCCGTAGCCGCGTCCAGAGTCCCTTGCGGAGTGAACGCTCCCACGTGAAGTTCGTAGAATACGGCGCCCAATGCGTCGGCACCGTTCCACCCGCCGTCGGTCCAGCGGTGCAGTCCCGCGTCGAACGAGCGCGAGAATCCATGCACCCCGTTCGGCTGCTGCGCGCTGCGTGGGTCCGGCCACGGACCGGCGCCATCGATCTCGTAGGCGTAATCAGTGCCGTGAGGAAGCTCTGGACCTTCCCACCAGCCGTCCTCGACGCGGCGCATCGGCTGACGTGAACGGGCGGGCTCGCCTCCTACCACGCACACGACGTCGCGCGCCGTGGGCGCCCACACGCGCGCAAGCATCACAGACGCACCAGTAATGCGACGGGGGAGGTTTTCAAGAGTTCGGCCAGCGGCACTGCGCCGCCTTCGAAGGTGGCGCGGCCGATCACGTCGTGCCAGCTGCCCTCGGGAAGTTGCACGGCGTGCTCTGCCCATCCGCCTAGGTGTTCCAGGTCGAGTGCGACCCGCGTGGCGACAGTGACGACCTGCGGCTCGTTGCCCACGGTTCGCGCGAAGACCACCGCGTGGTCCGAGGACGATGGCAACGGCAGGTACCCGGCATCGGGCCCCGTGAAGGCGGCCTCATAGTCTCGGCGCGCGTGTAGGGCTCTGGCAGTGACGTGGAGCTTCTCCTCGGCGAGGGAGCGGGGCTTCGACTGACCCAGCACGCGGCCCAGAGTAGAGGCCAGCGCATCGAAGTCAATCGCGCGCCGGTTATCCGGGTCCACGAGCGTGGGATTGACGGACTCGGTGCCCTGGTAGACGTCCGGCACCCCCGGCATGGTGAGCTGGATGAGCTTCATTGCGAGGGTCGCCGCCCGCACCCCGTTCGCGGTGTGTTCGTGCCACGCGGAGACGTACTCTTCAACCGCTGCGTCACCGTGAGACCTCTGCGCGAACTTGAGGACTGCGCTCTCATAGGTGTCATTCACAGAGGTCCACGTGGTAAACGTCTTGGCCTCACGCATCGCCTTGACGAGGTAGCCCTCGAGTCGGTCCCACTCCATAGAACCTGCCGCGTCCGAGGTCCCGACCAAGATCTGCCACCACAGGTTCTCCATCCGGCCGTCGAGTTCGCTCGGGCGAAACTTTTCGGTCGCTACCTGCAGATGACGGACTAACTCGTCCCAGCCTTCCGCGTCCTCGCTCAGTACTCCGAGCCGCGCGCGGACATCCTCGGAACGTTTGGTGTCGTGTGTGGAGAGGCAGGTCATCGCGTGAGGGTAGGTCTGCTGCTGCTCGCTCGCCCACGCGTGGAATGTGGCGGGTGACATGGCGAACCTCGAGGCGGGGGAGCCCACCTCGCACAGCGGCAGCAGGTGTGTCCAGCGGTAATAGGCGGTGTCCTCCACGCCCTTAGCCATGACCGCCCCACACGCCTGCTGGAAGCGCGTGATGAGTTCGCGGCGACTCGCCTCCTGGGTGCGGCCCGCACTGCCAACCTCGGCCCCACGCAGAAGGTCCGCTACTACATAGAGCGTCTCGTGGCGCTCGGGATCGAGCATCTCGCGTGCGAGATCCTCCGCGTGTGCAATCGCCTCAAGCGACATTGGCGTGGGCGGCACGCCCGCCACGACGTAGGCGCGGTAGCGGTCAAAGGTGATCAGCAGCGTGCGGAGGCAGTCGTAGATGGCTCGCCACGTGTGGTCACGCAGACGTACGTCAGAATTACAGATGCCGTGCGCGATAGTCGCAAGACGGTGCACCTCACTCGACAGCGTTTCCTTCACAATTTCGCGCTTAGCCTCGTCGATCATCCCGGGCAAAGCCCCCATCGCGTCTCCGGTCACGCGGTGCAGCGTACCGGCGAGTGGGGACGAGCCGGCGGGGTCGCGAAGGAGTGCGCCGATGCGCCACGCGGCGTCGTACCCCGTGGTGCCCGCCGTCTTCCACGACGTGGGAAGGCGCTCTTCGTCCTCAAGGATCTTCTCGACGACCACCCAAGCGCCGTTGGTCGCGTCGGATAGTCGCGAGATGTAGCCGGCGGGATCCGCCAGGCCGTCGGGGTGGTCTATTCGTAGGCCGTCGAGCGTGCCGTCGTTCACCAAGTCGACGATCACCTGATGGGTGGCGTCAAAGACGTCCGGGTCCTCGACGCGCAAGGCCACCAGGGATCCGACGTCGAAGAAGCGCCGATAATTGAGCTCCTCGTTAGCCACGCGCCAGTATGCGAGGCGATAATGCTGCTCCTCGACGAGCGACTCCATCGGCAGATTCTCGGTGCCCGCGCGCACAGGGAAAACGTGCTCGTAGTAGCGCAGCACCACCACCTCGCCGTCGGCCTCAAATCCGGGGATAACCATGGAATCGAGGGAGAACTCCCCGTGAGTCAACACGGTGCCGATGCGTTCGCCGAGTACGGGCATGAGCACTGGGTCTCCGCCGGACCAGTCCACATCGAACCAATGCGCGAATTCCGATTCCTCACCGTGCTGCAGCACAGACCAGAGCGCCTTGTTGTGAAAGACGGGGGTGGGGACCGCCATGTGGTTGGGCACGAGGTCCGCGATCAGGCCGATGCCTCTTTCGCCCGCTGCCCATGAGAGCTGCCTGAGGCCCTCGTGTCCGCCAAGCACGGGGGAGATGCGCGAGTGGTCCACCACGTCGTAAAAGTGAGTCGAACCCGGTGCGGCATCAAGAATGGGTGACAGGTAGAGGTGCGAAACCCCCAGTGCGTGGAAGTAGTCCAACTGTGCGGCGGCATCGGCAAATGTGAAGTCTGCGTTGAGCTGTAGCCGGTACGTGGATGCGGGAACGGTGGCGCCCAAGCGATGACCAAGCCGCCTGCTACGTTCGTGTGTGACGTCTGACATGTGACCAACCAATCCGTTGCTGTCATTCTGTCAGATCTGCGTGGGGATGAGGTTGCTGGCCTCACCACACGGCCGCCACCCAGGCTTTCAGCGCCGCGTGGTTCTACTGGGTCTGCGCGTGGTTCTACTGGGACTGCGCCGTGGCGGTCCACCAATGTAAGTTTCTGACACCGCGGCTCAGTTTGGCGGTCCATAAATGTACGGTGACCTCATGAGCGTTTTTGATGTTGCCGACTGGCGGCGCAGCACCTTCGACATCTACCGGCGGGTCCGGGCTGAGCCCAACCCAGCCCTCGCGCACGCGCTATGGGTCGCGGCGCGCCGCGAGATGCTACTGACTCACCCCGCATCTCCGGTAGCCCCCGCGGACCGTGCCGACCCAGGCATCGGCGCTGTAGCACCTTACGATCCCGAGTATCGGTTTGTGGTGCCGCTTGACACCGACGTCCCGGAATCCCGCCGCGACGTCCAAACAGGGACCGACGGCATCGTTCCTTTTGAGAGGCTCGGAATTGTGCACCTGGAAGGATTGGGCACGCTCGATGTGTGGCGGCTGCGTACGTATGGCGGCGGGATCTTCGTTCCGATGCGCGACAACACGGCTGGAACGTCCAGTTACGGCGCAGGTCGGTACGTGCTGGACACGGTCAAGGGCGCGGACCTAGGGGGCGACGCTAGCGCCTTGGTCGTCGACCTCAACTTTGCCTACAACCCATCCTGTGCGTACGACGAGGCGTGGGCGTGTCCGCTGCCCGGCTCCGGGAACCGCCTCGCGGCAGACGTCCCGGTGGGGGAGCAGTACATAGGCTGACAACGGCGCGTGCACTGTCGGACCGCCAGGAATTCGCGAAGCCCGGATTCGTACATTTTTGGACCGCTATCCCTTTGCCCGCGACCGGTATCACAGCGCATGGGGGCAACAAGAAACGGCATCGACCCGTGAGGGCCGATGCCGCCTTTTATATCGCATGGTGGGCCATACTGGGATCGAACCAGTGACCTCTTCCGTGTCAGGGAAGCGCGCTACCGCTGCGCCAATGGCCCCATGCGAGGTGGAGATGGGATTCGAACCCACGTATACGGCTTTGCAGGCCGCTGCCTCGCCTCTCGGCCACTCCACCACGAAGTGATTTATGCCTTCGTACCAGGTACGAAAACAAAATCAAGTCTCCGAGCGGACGACGGGATTTGAACCCGCGACCCTCACCTTGGCAAGGTGATGCTCTACCACTGAGCTACGTCCGCATGTTCGTTGGCCTTGCCCTCGAACAGGAAATGACAATATCCGAAACTCGGCCGGTTTACCAATCCGTGATGCACTCGAGTCCGCGTCGTGCCTGCTCGCGCCATCACTCGCGTTAAATCGCGCCGGACATCTCGGTCCATGGCTACGATCTCCCACGTGGTGAGCCCAGGAGACCGCTAGCGTTAGGCCGTGGACTCAAGCCAGGAACCTCGTAGAGAGGGCAGCGCCGAGTTTCGGGGCGTGCGCGCGCGCCGGCCGGTGGAGCGGATCGACGTCGCCACCCATGGTCACCGACTCGCGGAGGGTGGATTCTGGGTCATCGTGGCCGAATTCGACGGTGTCATCACCGCCTGGCGATTTGCCGAGGTGGAGAAGGTGGGGGTGCCCACCGCCTCCGATGGGCATCGCACATGGCACGGGCCAGCAGCCGATACCTGGGTCACCTCCATGGATCGCGGTCAGTACATGCGCGGCGTCGACAATATTCGCTCCGCGGTCAGCGAAGGGGACGTATACCAGGTCAACTTGTGCCGCGTGATGCATGCTCAGTTGCTCGCCGAGGCCCCGGGCCCCGACGCCGTGGCGCTGTCCCAGACTCTGACATCAGGCAACCCTGCACGTTTCGCTTCGCGCATTGTGGTCCCGAGTATCGACGGCACTCCGGGCGTGTGGATCGTGTCCGCGTCACCCGAGCTTTACCTGGGAGTGAATCACGGGACCCTCACCTCGGCGCCGATCAAGGGGACGGCGGCGCCCGGGGTGGCGATGCTGGCCAAGGACGAGGCGGAGAACGTCATGATTACGGACCTGATTCGCAACGACGTGTCGCATGTCGCGGTGCCGGGCTCGGTGAGGGTCCCCGAGTTCCTCGCCGAGCACGAGCACCCTGGCCTGTCGCATTTGCAGAGCACCGTGGAGGCGACCCTCGCGCCAGAGTTCGACTGGACCCCTCAGATGTGGTCCGCCCTGCTTGCCGGAACTTTCCCCCCTGGTTCCGTGTCTGGCGCGCCCAAGGCGAGCGCGCTCGACATTATTGCGAGGGAAGAGTACGCCAAGCGAGGCCCGTATTGCGGCGGCATCGGCTGGATAGACGCTGACGAGCGACGCGCCGAACTCGCCGTTGGAATCCGCACATTTTGGTGGACACCGGAGGCCGGGGGAAAACTGCACTTCGGCACAGGAGCCGGAATCACGTGGGGATCGGACCCCGATGGCGAGTGGCGCGAAACCGAACTTAAAGCCAAGCGCTTGATTGCCCTGGCAAGTACCGCCACACTTATCCCATGAGCATTGTCGTGTGGGTGAACGGCAGCCTCGTTGACGCAGACACGCCGGTGGTGAGGGCCACGGACCACGGACTTACCGTGGGCGACGGAGTGTTTGAAACGATGGCAGTCGCCGGAGGGGTTCCCTT
>Ga0307486_1000599_pt1 | contig 31774 bp, 22 predicted proteins | sample CBIW02metaG_FD_203663 | JGI IMG/M metagenome (GOLD analysis project Ga0307486, IMG submission 203663) | Sea-ice brine microbial communities from Beaufort Sea near Barrow, Alaska, United States - CBIW 0.2 | ecosystem: Environmental > Aquatic > Marine > Coastal | place: USA: Alaska | collected... | reverse complement strand
TTGGATCGTTCCAAATTTTCCAAAATTGTAAAAGAAAAGCAAACCGACAAGCACCAAAAAGGCTTTACTAGCTGGACGCATTTGGTCTCGATGCTATTCTGCCAGTTTGCTAAAAGTCAATCTTTAAGAGATATAAGCAATGGTCTACGCTCGGCTACAGGCAATTTAAACCATTTGGGGATAAGCAAAGCACCATCAAAATCCACTATTAGCTATCAAAATAAAAACAGGGATTGGGAACTTTTCCGGGAATATTATTATCAATTGCTCAAAAGTTTAGGACAGCAGGCATTTATGACCTGACATTTTGCTGACAGATTCCATGGAAACGCCATTTGAAAGCGTTACAGTTGTCGCAAAAGTGTGCAGGGCCAAATGTGTGGTTAAATTCTTTTTTATTCCACAGAGGTCGGCTATTTCCTTTAAATAAGCATTGGACTTTTGATTAGTCAAAACCGGGAGGATTCCTTTTCCGGCAACTACATAAGGATGGAAGGCATATTTGTCGAGAATGCTTGCCGAAACAAGCAATAATGGAATACTGCTCAAGGAATCGGTTTTTTGTCGTTTGGTTTTTATCCACCTTTTCCTATTGATCCCTATAATGATATCATCCTTGGAAAGCTTCTTCACATCTGCATACGTCAGGCCGGTGTAACAACAAAACAGAAAAATGTCCTTTACCTGTTCCAGGCGTGGTATGGAAAACTCCTTATCAATTAACAGTTGCACGCAAAATAAATCAAATTCTGTTGTTAAAAAACAACAAAAGCCAAATATTATTTGCATTCTTGCCGATGATATGGGCTATGGTGATGTAGGTGTATATGGCAAAACAAAATTAAAACGCCAAATATTGATAAAATGGCGAGTGAAGGCTTAAAATTTACAAATCATTATTCCGGACAAACTGTTTGTTCGCCTTCAAGATGTGCTTTAATGACCGGTAAACATAAGGGGAATGCTTCTGTGAAACGAAACGGACAGTTAATGGATCCAAACGATGTTACAGTTGCCCAATTACTGAAACCTGCGGGTTATAAAACGGGGGTTATTGGTAATTGGGGGGCTTTCTGATGGTGATGTTGCCGAAAATAGTCCTAATCAACAAGGTTGGCGCCAGTAGAGGCGGTGATTACTGTCCAGTTGCAGTTTCTGTGTCTGATTCTGTAGACGGGCCATGGAAGCCTTTGGATCAAATCGTAATTCCTAATGGAAAAGAAGGGGAGTGGGATTCTCAATCCATGCATGATCCATATCCTTTGGTTTATAAAGATAAAATATACCTGTATTATAAATTTGATTTCGATACGAAAGAAAGACGTGTAAGAATGCAAGGTTTAGCAATAGCTGATAATCCATTAGGGCTATTTAATAAACATGGGAAACAAAAAAGGTAAGTTAAAATTAAGGTGAGTTCGAAATGCTTAAAAGAACAAATATTTACTCTAGACATCAATTAATAGTTCATCAACTCATTGTTCATGGGGTATAAGCTTTATTCATGTCTATCAATCATAAATGTTAATTTACTGTTAAGTACATTTTATTTACTAGGATATACATAAAACCCACATTAAAAACTAAAATTTACATCAAGTAAACAACCAAATTGTCTAATGCAAAACAATAATAATTCTTTAAGATTAAAATCAATTACTTGTATTATAGCGCTATTATCTATATTCATTAATTATGCCCAAGTAGTTAATTCAGAATCGATTTTATTTAATCTTAGCATTTCAGAAGATGCAACATTTGCTGTAGTGTCAAGAATATTGTTAGCTAAAGAAAAGCCTATTTCTGATATTAAATTTGAAAAAGGCACCTATCATTTTTATCCAGATAAAGGATTTGAGAAGTTTTGTTATATCTCCAATCATGGCGATTTAATGGTTAAAACACCATTCCCTATTCAAGGTTTTAAAGATTTGGTTATCGATGGACAAGGTTCTACGTTTATTTTTCATGGAGTTATGATTCCTTTTTTAATTGAACAAAGTAACAATATAACAGTCAAAAATGTTACAATCGACTGGCATGAGCCGTTTCATAGCGAAGGTTTGATAGTAGCCAATGATGAAAATAAAAAATCGTTTGATATGCAAATATCAGACGATTATCCTTATGAAATTCGTAATGGGCAAATCTATTTTATAAAAGAATATTATGAACACAGTTTGGGACAAAGTATATTATTTGACCCAGTAAGAAAAGCGGTTGCATATAATACCGATGCTTATACCCCAATTACCACAAGTTCCAGAACTCCTGTAAGTAATAATTTAGATAAAATAAAATATAAATATGATCATGATGACCGTGCTCCAGAGTTTAAGGATATTGGTAAAGAAAACAGATTGATTGTAGAGCAATTAAAACCAGGTTTAGTACGTGTTCATAATCATAAAAAACAAATGCCTCCAGTAGGAATGATTTTGACAATGAAAGGAGAGCAAGGTTTAAATAGAGTATGTCCTGCATTTATAGTGAGCCATACCAATGGTTTTAATGGCACTAATGTTAATATCCATCATGCAGGTGGTATGGGAATTATTGCTGAAAATTCATCCGATTTAATATTGGATAATTTTAATATAACCCCGTCTCATGGACGTATGGTTTCAACAACAGCTGATGCAACGCATTTTGTAGGTTGTAGAGGTAAGGTGGTGTTAAAAAATTGCACGTTTACTAACCAATTAGATGATGCTATGAATGTACATGGCACCTATCAGAAAATAGTAGATATTATCGATAATTACAGTGTTGGCGTACGTATGATGCACCATCAACAATTGGGGTTTGTAATTGGTGATAAAAATGATAACATCGGGTTTGTTAGATTAAGTAATTCGTTCTTTCCATATAGTAAAGGAACTATTAAAAAGACGGAGTATTTCAATAATAGATATCAAATTATAACTTTTAATAAAAAAATACCTGCTGATCTAAAGCCAGGTGATTTAATTGAAAATCTTGACGCTTATCCAGATCTATTGGTGCAAAATTGTAACATAAGCAATAATAGAGCCAGAGGATTATTAATTTCTAATCCAATAAACACTATTATTGAGAACAATATTTTCAGTACAGAAATGGAAGCTATTTTAATGCCTGTCGAAAGTGGCTATTGGTACGAGTCTGGTAATGCTGCCAATGTAGTTATCAGGAATAATGTGTTTCAAGATTGTCAATATGGCGGTGGGCACAATCGAGGGGTGATACGTTTTGTAACCGATGATGATAATGAAAATATAGCCTTTAAGAACATAGAGATTTCTAATAACACGTTCAACCAGTTTGATAACTTAATCCTCGAAATATCGAATACCGATGGGTTGAAGTTTACTGGAAATACAATTACCAATTCAGGTACATTCCCAATGCTACATCCAGAAAATCCAGCATTAAAAATAAAATCTTCTTATAATATCGTGTTTAAAAATAACACATACAATGGAAAAGCGGAAGTGGTTCTTGATACTGAGAAAAGTATGGATAATCTAAAATTTGAATAACTAAACTATAAAACTCAAAAGAATGAATGGAAAAACTTTACTATAGAAAACACTTTAACAATTCAATGGCCAGCCGGAGATCCTGTAAACACTATAAAAACAGGATTTTACGGAGATATTGATGACGGACCTTCAAAAGAATTTTTGTTGGCTAATATCCATAATGAAAAATACAGGAAATTAGTAGCGTTATCTGTAGCTAAAAGACCTGCTGTGGAGCTTTATCTACTTACAAAAGATCCATATCAGTTAAACAATCTGGCAAATGATAGCCGTTATCAGAAAATAAAGAAAAAACTTTTAAAAAAGTTACACAAATGGCAGAAAGGAACCAATAATCCACTTTTAAACAGCCAAAATGACATTTTTGACACTTATCTCAATTACTCGGGCAAGAAATACTAATTAAAAAAACACACTATGTATTCAGCTAAATTTAACCCAGTAAGTATGATAATTGTATTGTTTATACTTTTCTTAAATGCAGCGCAAACTCAAGAATCTTTAAGTCTTAATTGTCAAGTTTTACAAGGTTGTTAAGAAAAGTTGATTAAAACTAGATTGTAAACTTAGAATTTTATTTTTAAAATTAGCCGGAAATAACAACATAATTTTAACAGGGTCTTTTAGTATGTCAATTACACTTCAAGTAAAAAGTTTTTTCATTTTCATCTTCTTATTTCCAATACTCTCTATAGGACAAACAGAAGAAAAAAAGAGCATAAAGCTCTTTGTAGAATGTAACTGTGAAAAAAGTTATATAAGACAAGAAATTAAATTTATTGATCACGTTCGTGATCAAGCGTTAGCAAATATTCAACTTTTTATTTATGATATTGCGAATGGTAGCGGAGGAAGAAAATATAAAATGGAGTTTACTGGTAGTTCTTATTTTGAAGGAATCACTAACACCCTAACTTTTGATTCTAATGCTAATATGACATCTGATGATGTACGTAAGAGATTGGTGTGGAGAATAAAGAAAGGATTACTAAAGTATATTGTTGAATCTGATATTGCTAACAGGGTAGTGTATCGTGTAAAAGGAAAAACAGAAAAGGAAGAAATTGAATTTAACGATCCCTGGAAAAATTGGATTTTTGAAATTTACGGACAGGCTAAATTAGATAAGGAATCCAGTCGCAAAAATTTTGAATACGAAGTTGGTTTAAAAAGTGACCGTGTTACTGATAAATGGCGTATAAGAGGAGATGTTCAGATGAGTCAAGCCAATAGTGAGTTTATAAGAAATAACGAAAAATTTTCAAGTGAAAGACAACAATATTTTGGCTCCGTTAGTCTAGTAAGAAGTCTTTCAGATCATTGGTCTGCTGGAGTGTTTGTAAATACCAAACATGATACCTATACCAATATAGATTTAGCCGCTGGCTTTTCGCCAGCTATAGAATATAATATTTTCCCTTATAGCGAGGTTTTAAAGAAAGAAATAGTTTTTTCTTATAAAATAGGGTATAACTATAATGGTTACATCGACACCACTATTTTTGGTAAAAACAGTGAAATTATCTTGAATCACTCTTTTGATATACATTTAAAATATAGACAACCTTGGGGAAATGTAACTTCTAGGATTAGAGCCTCTACTTTTTTAGAAGATTTTTCTAAAAATAGATTTGAGATAAATAGTAGTTTATCAGTTAGGGTATTAAAAGGATTGTCGGTTCGGTTTTCTGGCGACTTAAAATATATTAGGGATCAGATTAATTTACCTTCCGGTGATGCTTCTATTGAGGATGTACTTTTACAACAAAAGCAAATAGCCACGGCCTATAATTTAGGTTTTTCTGTTGGCTTAGCCTATACTTTTGGATCTGCATATAATAACATTATAAATACAAGACTCTAAATAAAATTTATATTTATTGAATCAATAGTGTCCTAAATAAATTTCTACGAATATAAAGCTATTGCTTTTATGGGGTTTACCGGTGATAAATTGTAAATTTCAAAAAAGAACCCCTTGTCTATTGTTTGGGGGCGGTTGTCCACTATCTTCAAATGGTTTATCAAGCCATTGTTGGAGGTTAATTTTCACAAATAAGTTGAGCCTAATAAAGGCAACCAAATTGGATAAATACCAACCGTATTTTGCCATTGCCTTGAGGGTCTTTAGTACAAGAATGGTAATCAAAGCTGTCCATATTTGTATCATAACTGCATTTTCAGAGGTACCCACGAATGACTTTATGTGCAATAGCTGTTTGATATCCCTAAAAAATATCTCCACTTGCCATCTACTTTTATAGAGTTCGGAAATAGTGTTTGCTGTCCCAAACGTTCAACAGGGAGAAATCGTTGTAAAAACGGTCTGCTACCACCACGCTGTTTTTTATCAAAGGGATATCATAGGCACCTTTATTATCCGCTGTTTTGCCATTGGTAATATGTATATAAGCTGGCAGGTTCCCGTCATAATCAAGTAATGTGTGCATCTTTATAGCTCCTTTGGCTGTTTTATATTTTGCCCAGTCAAACAGGCTTAAGCATAAACTAATGGTGGTGGAATACAATACTCCCCAAATATAGGACAGGGTTAAATTACAACTTAATTTCCTGTCCTATATTTGGGGAGTATTATATTGATTCTCGGTTATTTTCAAAAAAAACTATGATAAAAACCTGTTGTTACTTGTATGTTACAATAAAGCAACAATTAGATACGTAATAGCAACTTCGGTTTTTATTTAATATTTAATTTTGAAGTATTAAAAACTTAAATTTAAAATTAATAAATGAAGTACTCGTATTTTTTAATCTTAATAGTTGTATTTAGTAGCTGTAAATCGCATTCTGAAAAAAACAAATTTTTAAAAATTAATTCGCCAGACCATCATATTCAAGTGATATTTTCTTTAAATGATAAAGGTCAGCCAGAATATAGACTCACAAATAAAGGAAATTTATTAATTGACAACTCCAAATTAGGATATATTTTAAAAGACGACGATGATTTTTCTAATGCTTTTGAAATAGAAAGCCATAGCACCTCAACGTTTGATGAAATATGGGAACCAGTTGTTGGTCAATATAAAAATATCCGCAATAATTACAATCAAACAAACATTTCGTTAAAAGAAATATCGGGCAAAAAAAGAACGCTTGAATTAATCTTTCGTGTTTTTAACGATGGCGTTGGTTTTAGATACAAAATTCCAGAACAAGCTAATGTTTCTCAAATTGAGATAAAGTCAGAAGAAACACAGTTTAATTTAGCTGATGATTTTAAATCTTGGTGGATACCTGGAGATTTCAATAGTTATGAAAACATATATAACGTAACACCTGTATCGCAAATAGATTCAGCTAATACGCCTATAAGTTTTAAAACAAAAGACGGGATATATTTAAGTATTCACGAAGCAAATTTAACGGATTATTCGGATATGACTCTGAAAAACAATACAGGAGGATCATTATTGGAATGCAATTTAGTTCCGTGGCCTGATGGTATTAAAGTGAAAGGGCAAACACCTTTTGAATCTCCTTGGAGAACCATTCAAATAAGTGATACTGCCGGAGGTTTGATTGAGTCTAGTTTAATTTTAAACTTAAATGAACCCAATAAAATTGAAGACACTTCTTGGATTAAACCAATGAAATATACAGGTATATGGTGGTCTGTTCATTTAGGTTTTGAAACTTTTGAAATAGGACCTCATCACGCGGGAACTACTGAAAAAACTAAAAAAATCATTGATGCTGCAAGTGAACTTGGCCTAACAGGTGTTTTGGTTGAAGGATGGAATAAGGGCTGGGATAAGCGTAACAAAAGCGATTCTATTCCTGATTTTTTAAATTCTACTGATGATTATGATTTAAACTATTTGGTATGCTATGCAAAATCAAAACAGGTAGAATTAATTATTCATCATGAAACATTCGGAAATATTGCTCATTATGAAGAATTTATGGAACCATCATTTAAAATGATAAAAGAATTAGGGTTAAGTTCTGTAAAGGGAGGCTATGCGGGAGATATAAATCCTTCTAATCAATTCAAACATGGGCAATTTATGGTTAGGCATTACAGAAAACAACTTGAAATGGCCGCTAAATATGGAATAATGTTGGATATTCATGAACCCATAAAACAAACTGGAATTCGTAGAACATACCCTAACTTTATGACAGCTGAAGGAGTAAGAGGTATGGAATTTGCGGCATGGAGCGAAGGAAACCCTCCATCTCATACTGTAACCATTCCTTTTACAAGAATGTTGGCAGGTCCAGTTGATTATAATGCTGGTATTTTTGATATTAAATTTAAAAGTCTAGCTAATAAAAAATTTAACTGGAGAAATTCCAAAGCGAGATATCCAAAAAATCCTGGGCCAAGCGTTAAAACTACTCTATCAAAACAATTAGCACTTCATGTTGTTTTGTTTAGCCCGATGCAAATGTCTCCGGATTTACCTGAAAATTATATAGGGCATCCTGCATTCAAATTTTTGCAAGATGTAGATGTTGTGTGGGATGATACCCGAGTTCTAAACGCTGAGATTGGTGAATATATAACAATAGCTAGAAAAGGGAAGGATTCTCCTAATTGGTTTATCGGTTCAATGACAGATGAAAACCCTCGAAGTTTTATTATTAATCTTTCATTTTTGGAAGCGGGTCAGAAATATTTAGCAACTATTTATAAAGATGGCGATGATGCTCATTGGGATACCAATCCAACATCTTATGAAATCCTTCAGATAGAGGTTTCTAATAAATCTATTTTGAACATAAAACTAGTAGCTGGTGGTGGACAAGCAATAAGTATTATTCCTATTGCTTTATAATTTATTGAATTGTTTAAAAAAATATTAAAATGAATAAAGTCATTACACCTTTTTTTTGCCTATGCTTCATTCTATCTTCAATATCGTGCAAGCGAAATGAACATTTAACGGACTCTTCTTTAACTCTTATTGAGTCCAAAGACATGGATATCATAAATGAGCAAATCAAACTAAAACCAGAAATACATGGATTAGTTTCAATGGGTTATGTTGCGGGAATACTTCGCCATAAAGGTAAAAAAGGAAGCTTCTCAGATGGAACAGGAAGCCCTTCTGAAGATTTGGATGATGTATTTTCAAAACCAGGGATTTTTAGGGGTGTCGTATTCAACCTTACGTGGAAGGAACTGGAGCCAGACCCTGGAAATATAATTACAAAGGTAATTGATGATCATATTTATAGGGTGCGGGAATACAATAAAAAGTATCCCCAAAATCCATTGTTAATCAGGCTCCGTGTATCTTGTGGGAGAGCTGCTCCCTTTTGGGCAAAAAAGATAGGAGGAGACCCTATAAAAATTTTAGACCCAAAAGGGAATTATATAACGGTTGGACATTTTTGGAGTGAGGCGTATCGTAAAGCATGGAGAAATTTTCAGAATCAATTGGCTAAAGTATATGATGATGAACCATTAATTGCTGATGTAACAGTTACTTCAGGTATGACCAATTCTGATGAGAACATGAATTTAGCCACAAACAGTTTTTCCATTGAAAATATGCACGCTGCCGGATTTAATGATTCACTTTTTGTAAAAGTAATTAAGGGGTCCGGAGAAGACTATTCAGCTTGGAAGAAGACGAGGCTTAATTTTTTGATCAATCCATTTCGATTTTCAGATAGTAGTAAAGCTGTTTTCAATGAAGAATTTACATTGTCCTTAATGAAATATTTTAAAACTAAATATGGAAAAAAAGCAATTTTAAGTAATCATTCTTTCCAGTCGCCCCATACAGAAAGACTAGAATTTATTTACCAAGGGATAAAAGCGTTGGGAGAGCCGTTTGATTATCAAACACATTCTCCTAAAAAAATTGATATGGAGGCTACTGTTAAGGATGCAGCAGCAATGGGTGCAACAACACTTGAACTATGGAATAACTATGTTGACTATCCTAATGAAGTTTTAATGAGATGGAAAAGATTATTTGATCAGAATAAAGGATATGGAAAAATAAATTCTCAAAATAAAAAACATCCTAATGTTGTAATTCTTATAGCAGATGATATTTCAAGGGATGATTTTGGTTGTTATGGACACCCAGTAATAAAAACACCTAATATCGATAAGTTGGCCAAAAATGGATTAAAATTCACTAATGTGGTTTTAACAACCAGTTCTTGTAGTCCCAGTCGAACCAGTATTATCACAGGAAGATATCCACATAATACAGGAGCTCCAGAACTGCACTCACCTATTCCAGATGGGCAAGTTTTTTTTCCTAAAAAGTTAAAAGATGCAGGGTACTACACTGCACAATCTGGTAAATGGCACTTTGGTGATTCGCCATCAATACCTTCAGGTGTAGCGTTGCAAGCTTTTGATTTAACTGGCGGAAGTTCACTTGATGGTGGTGGTAAAAGTGGGTCAAAAAAGTGGGTAAAAGTGCTAGAAGAAAGACCTAAAGAAAAACCATTTTTCATGTGGTTCGCGTCTCATGATGCGCATAGAACATGGGATAATGAATTTGAGGTATCTTATTTGCCTAAAGATGTTATTGTGCCACCATATATGATAGATAACCTAGAAACGAGAAAAGATTTAGTTGCTTATTATCAGGAAGTCACTCGATTTGACCAAAACGTTGGAAGAGTGGTTAATGAACTAGAAAAGCAAGGTGTTTTAGATAATACTATTATTATTATTATGGCTGATAATGGCAGACCGTTTCCAAGAGATAAAACTCGCTTGTATGACAGTGGTATCTTAACGCCATTTATTGTTCATTACCCAAATAAAATAAAAAACAAAGGTCAAACCTGTGAAAGTTTAATTAGTGTTATAGACATTGCCCCTACTATTATTGAATTAACGAACTCTGAAAATTCAAAATCGTTTCAAGGTATTAGTTTTGCTAATTTATTGGAAAATCCAAATACTCCTTTTCGTGAATATGCGTTTGCAGAACATAATTGGCATGACTTTTCTGCCTATGAGCGCATGGTTAGAACTGAAAAATATACTTATATAGAAAATGGATTGCCTGAACAATCTAATATAGGTGCTGCAGATGTTCTAAATGGAGGTGCTGGTCAATCTTTACTGAAAGCTAAAGAACGTAATAATGACTTAACCAAACTGCAAGGTGAAATCTTTAAAATACCACAACCAAAAACACAATTGTATGACAGAGACGTTGATCCAAATCAATTCAAAAATCTTTCCAATAATCCTGATTACAAAAAAATTGAGAAAGCTTTGAGAATTGTATTAAAAAACTGGGAAAAGGATACCAAAGATACACAACCTAAAATATTAACACCTGATTGGTACGATAGATGGACTATGGAAGGACTTGAAACAAAAGGCACTAGGGGTACGATGCCAGGTAGCGAGTTGCAAGCAGATAAAATATAAATATTTAAAAATTATTAATTAAATTCAAGAATATGAAACCAATCAAATGTTCTGTTGCATCTTTTAAAAACAAGCATAAAACTTTGAAACAATTTTAGCTCTAAAGCAGCGACTAAAACGATTTTTCCATTTTCTAAGTATTTATTACTGAAAGGAACTTTTTGAAAGTCTACAAATGGTATTGTCGGGGAATATATAGAATCCGGTTTTGCAAGTTTACTTGTTAATTGAAACCCATACGAAGGAATCTCTAATTCATGAAATAATTTTAGATCAGCAAGACAATCTTTATGAAAATGATTGACCACAAGCGCACGTGCGTTCAATTCATTTGACTTTATCCATACAGGAGATGTTCTGTTAATTCCTTTATTGGAGGGGTGTTCATAATGAATGCGTTTTCTTCTTACATATAAATAATTGCATTGCATGAAAACTTCCCATATGGTCCTAATGTTTGATAAGAGATCCGAAGAAATACATGATGGCTTATGCGATGAATTACCAAGTCATCCGCAATTATTTCTTTAGACACCAATATTTTGAGCTTTGATGATAAACAAACCTTTTATGATGTTTTTCACAACCTTATTAATACTATAAATAGCGAATTTAGATTGTCTTAATCGACATTATTTACTGAACCATAACCAAAATAGAATAAACATGAACCAAACCAAATTTTTATTAATTCTATTCATTTCACTTTTTTTCTTGTTCTGCACTAACAGACTTTTAATTACGTACCTTTATTCTACGGTAAGATGTGGCATTACAACTTTATTTTTGGCGATTTAAGGAGGTAAGTTAGCGCTTCCCATCAAGACATGGAAAGGATTTATTTCCTTTCCTGTTTTGAAAAATTAAGCATTACCTAAATAAATTTAAAAGTTGCGTTTCTAGCTTGAATTCAAGATTAAAAATAAATCAAATGATGAAAAACGTCTTTTTATTAATAGTAGCAGTATTCTTTTCAATGTCTTTAATAGCTTGTAAAGGAAAAGTAAAGGAAGAAGTGAAACAAGAAACTAAAACCGAAAAACCAAACATTGTTTTATTATTTGTTGATGATTGGGGTTGGGCTGATATAGGTTATAGAAATCCATTGTTTGAAACACCCAACATGAATCAGTTAAAAACTAAAAGTTTAGACTTTAACAGGGCTTATATTCCAACACCAACTTGTAGCCCAAGTAGAGCATCACTTTTAACAGGAAAAGAAGCAGTTCGTATGGAAATGGTGCGTCATATATCTGGAAATCCAGAGGAAGAAAAATATAGTTTATGGCCAGGAGATCCGGTTCAAATGCCTTCCATTAATTATTTGCCTGTGGAAGAAGTTACATATGCAGAACGTTTGAAGGAGTACGGTTATTATAACATGTTTATCGGAAAATGGCACTTAGGACACGAAGCTAATTTTCCAGACAAGCAAGGTTTTGATGAGATGTACGGAACTACAAATGCTGGGCATCCAAAAAACTATTATTTTCCATTTTTTAAAGCAGATGAAGATCCAAAAGGATTCCTTAAGTCGGGCCCTAAAGAAGGAGATTACCTTACCGATGTATTAACTAATAGAGCAACTGATTTCATCAAAACCTACGATAAAAAGGATCCTTTTATGTTGTCGTTTTGGTATTATACCGTTCACGGTCCGCAAGTGGGTCGAAAAGATTTGGTAGCTAAATACAAGGCCAAGGGAATGGAAGGTAAATATGCCGAATACGGTGCGATGGTAGAAGCATTGGACGAATCTGTCGGGAAAGTTAGAAAAGCCTTGGAAGAAAAAGGAATTGCAGACAATACCATAATAATTTTAATTTCCGATCAAGGGGGTGCTTTTCCAAATACACCACTGAGCGGCGGTAAAAAAGGAGGCAATACATTAGGTGAAGGTGGTGCCCGAGTACCTTTTATGGTGTATTACCCAGGTGTAACCAAAGCGAATACGGTTACTGATATACCGGTACAAACTTTAGACTTGTATCCAACGTTGATAGAAATTGCTTCGGGTAAAAAATGCAATGATGATTGGATTCAAGGAAAAAGTTTAATGCCAATTTTAAAAGGTGGAACTCTTGAGAATAGAAAACTGTTCTTCTTTAGAAGTTATGAAGATCAATATGCAGCGGTAATTGATGGCGATTGGAAATTAATTAAATACCATAGTGGCTTATTTCATTTGTTCAATGTGAAAGAAGATATTAGTGAACAAAATGATTTAATTGATGTAAATATTGAAAAAGGGAATGAATTAAAGAAAGCCATTGCTGAATGGGAAAAAGAAGCAGTACCCGTATATTAAAAATTGAATAAAAAAATTATTTTTTTTGATTGGATAAACAATTTAAAACTGGATTTACAAACATTAGAATTAAACAGTAAAATTTTGAAAAGCGAAACAGAAAATGTTGAAAATCATTAGAAAAATGAAATGTTTGAAATTGAAGAGTTTTGTTGTAATCACAATGTTAACTATTGGATGTTGGGCTCAGAAACCGGATAGGCCTAACGTAGTTATTATTTATGGGGATGATGTAGGATATGGAGATGTTGGGGCCTATGGATCCAAAATGATTCCTACTCCCAATATTGATAAGTTGGCCAAAGAAGGTTTGCGTTTTACAGATGGACATTGTACCGCATCAACTTGTACACCTTCAAGATATTCTATGCTCACCGGAGAATATGCTTTTAGAAAAAGAATTAATGTGCTTCCTCCCGAAGCTCCAATGATTATTCCAACAGATATTTTGACACTTCCCAAATTGTTTCAGCAAGCAGGTTATACCACTGGAGTAGTTGGTAAATGGCATTTAGGTTTAGGAACTAAGGAAGAATCTGTTGATTGGAATGGAGAAGTAAAACCAGGACCAAAAGAAGTTGGGTTTAATAAATCATTTATTTTACCTGCTACCAATGATTGTGTACCATCTGTTTATCTTGATGAATATCGTGTACTGAATTTAGATCCAAATGATCCATTATACGTAAGTCGTAAATATGAGGATGTTCTAAATAAAAATAATACTCAATATCCAAATGGCGAAATTATTCCTGAAGCGATGACATATTATAGCAATTCCGGAAATGGACATAACAACACGGTAATAAACGGAATTGGCAGAATGGGATATATGTCGGGAGGAAAATCGGCTCTTTGGAACGATGAAACCATGACTGATACTTTTGTAAATGAAGCAAAGAATTTTATAGCCGCCAATAAAGAAAAACCATTTTTCCTTTATTATGCTGCTCAAAACATCCATGTGCCCAGAGCTCCAAACAAACGTTTTCAAGGTAAAACAGATTTGAGTTATAGGGGAGATTCCATGGTAGAATTTGATTGGGCTACAGGAGAACTTTTGAAAGCATTGGAAGAAAATGGATTGACAGAAAACACGATTGTAATTTTTTCCAGTGACAATGGCCCCGTTTACAACGATGGTTATGAAGATGGGACAACAATTCCTCAATCCTATGGTGAAAATGACAGAGGGCACGATGCTTCGGGAATTTATATTGGAGGTAAGTATCAAATATTTGAGGGGGGGACTAGAATCCCTTTTATAATTAAGTGGCCAGGACAAATTGAACCAGGTGTTTCAAAAGCTTTGGTAAATCAAATAGATTTTATTCCTTCATTCGCAGCCTTGCTCGATATCGAAATACCAGCTACAGCAGCAACCGATAGCCGCAATACCTTGAAAGCTTTTTTGGGTCAGGACAAAAAAGGATTGCCTTATATGATAGAAGAAAGTCCTAGGCAACAAGCACTTCGAATGGGAAATTGGAAATACATTATTGGTACTCCAAAACGGCAAAAAGAAAAGCAAGCACCCCGACTTTATGATTTGAATAAAGATCCAAGTGAACAGAAGAATGTTATTCCTTAAATCCGTAGACCTATTATTTGGAAATTTAGATATTTATTTTATGGTCAAAAATATGCATTTATGTTCTAAATGAGCGTAAGAAATGGGGAAGATTTGTTGCAAATAGAAAAATTCTCTATACGTTTTTAATTTTCAGCCATTGAATGGGATAATTGTGCTTTTGTTCTTTTTGCAAAAACCAAAATAAATATAACTACTTAACTGTAAGTGTATTAAATTTCGATACAGAATGCAATCAACCCTAAAAAAAGTTCATTTTGTTTTTTTATCAATATAAAACAAGATTATAAGGCTTCTCGGTAAAGAGTTTTAGTGTTTTTTGCCCTCCTTTTTTGATCCATTTGTAGGGAACTACCACAAATCGGAAGATGAATTTTTTTAGCCTAAAAGTGTTTTCTACAAATGACACTTTTTTGGATATTTTTTCTAAAATGTACAAATAAAAGTTACGACACATTGCCGTTTACATGGGCTCTTATGTAGAAAAATTCACTGTTTTTTTCTGCCGTTTTAATGACTTTTTTGGTAAACGAACCACAATCCATCCGGCTTCTCTTTATTTTTATACCATTTGAATTTAGCATTTCATAGATAGTTTCCAACGTTTCTTCCTGTTTGTATTTAACGTTGGAATTGCCGTTCCTGTTCTCCAGATAAACAATGTTTTTGCCAATGGCTGCGATACCAGGAAAATAACCGCGCATCATTTTATATCCCTTTTTTGCATCATACTTCTCATACGCAATAAACTGGTTGTCGAAATCTAAAGTATAATCTTGGTTAGATTTCAGCTGTTTTGTTAAAATTAAAATACTTAAATTCAACCTGTTAAGAATATTGTTTTTGCTAAATTCGTTTCTTGTATTTTGTTTGCCCAAATGGATTTCTTTAGCCAGACAAAGCTCTTTTTGAAGTCGTAAAAGCGTATCTGCCGAACAGATTTTCATATTCAAAACACTAGAAAGTTCGCTCTTTAAATTGGTCTGAATATCCTCGGCACAGTCGCCGCCAGAGAATAAAATCATCCAAATATTTTTGATTATGTCAGAATATTCATAAGTAGCTAAACTTGAACGTCTTCCTAAATGTGAAGTAATCAATTTAGGGAGCTTTAACTGCTCAAATTCGGAAGAGATAAAATTTAATCCACCAAAAGAATGGATATTTGCTGAAGATGTTGTAATTTTCATCCTGTGAGAGTTTTCACCAAATTTAGTGAAATTTTAGGGAAGAAAAAAGTCTTTAAAGCATTGTTTTTATTGACTTTTTCTCCTTCCTTATCCTTTACTATACGGATTTAAGGTTATTGAACAATATCCAGAAAAAGCCAAAGAAATGAGTTTAAAACTTGTTGGGATAATGAGTGAAAAATAAAAATTGAAATTATAAAATAGTCTAAAAAATGAATTTTTAGGAGAACAAATATTTGGCGTATCACAATTTTTTGAAAAGCAACGGTTTTACTGAAACAGACATTAAATTAATTCTTGCCAACAAAAATTCAATAGAGAAATAAAATTAAACCAAAACCAAAAAAACTAAGGATTATGAACTTAAAAGTAACAGTATTGTGTTTTTTGATGATTTGTATGAGTGCAACAACGTTTGCTCAAAAAAAGGCAGAAATAGCAAATACGCCTCCAATGGGTTGGAATAGTTGGAATTGGTTTGGCAAAGATGATATAAATGAAAAAGTAGTAAAACAGGTTATTGATGATATGGTAAAAGAAGGCTTGCGGGATGCAGGTTATAATTATGTCATTATTGATGGAGGTTGGAGGGATACCAAATTAGGTGCCAATGGCGAACTTTTACCACATCCAGTTAAGTTTCCAAATGGAATCAAACCTTTGGCAGATTATGCGCATTCTAAAGGAATGAAATTGGGGGTACATGTAGTTCCTGGAACACATGATTGCGGGGGTGACCCTGTTGGAGCCGCAGGCCGTGAAGAAGTTCATTTGAAACAATTTGTAGCATGGGGACTTGATTTTATAAAATTAGATCAATGCAAATACGTAAATGATCCATGTGAGACTTGCCCAAAATCAAAATCGGGTTGGAGCGAAGAGACTTCAAAAGAATTGTACCAAAAATGGAGCAAACTTTTGAATGAGAGTGGTAGAGATATTGTATATAGTATTTCGGCCTACGAATTCAGGGATTGGTATCCAGACTTTTGTAATATGGCGAGAACTACAGGAGATATTAGATCAAGAATAAAGACCGGAGGAGCGGATTTTACGAAACCTTTGGATTTTCCAAAACTCCATTTTAGTGTAATGGAAATTGTTGAAGAAAACAACAAATCGGCCGAATTTGCTGGTAATGGGTATTGGAACGATCCAGATATGTTGGTTACAGGAGTACATGGGATGTCACATAATGAACAAGAAGCACATTTTGCACTATGGTGTATGATGAGTTCTCCTTTGATGTTGGGTAACGACCCAGGGAAAATGTCAAAATTCGAAAAAAACTTGATTTTGAACAAGGAAATGATTGCAATCAATCAAGACCCAACAGAGCAAGGGAGAATCATTAAAAGAGTGGGTGAAACTCAAGTGTGGTTAAAAAAGTTAAAAAACGGAAAACGTGCAGTCTTATTTTTGAATTTAGATAGTTCAGGTCAGCGTGAAATAAAAATAAGTCTAAAAGATTTAGGATTCAACGGAAAAGTGAATGCCCGTGACGTTATAAATCATAAAGATTTAGGAAGTTTAACCAATGAAGTTGGTATGAAAGTAAATACACATCAATGTAAAATGTTGTTGCTTTCTAATTAAAACATAAAATCTATGCCTATCCGTAACTTCTACCAATGACAATAAATTCTTCTCTTTGAGAAGTGAGATCTAAAACTTAAAGTTATGAATTTAGGTGAAATTTTTAAACAATATTCACATGAACATTTTTGTATAAAGGGTTTCAAAACCAAACGTTTGGAAATCGGATTAATTTGTAAAAAGTGCCAACATTAGATAAAATCCAATTGCCAGAAATTGTTGAAAATGATTTGAATGATGTTCCCAAAGCAGGTCAAGAAATGGAGCACCGTTCCTAGCATAAATGGAAATAAGCTGTTCAAGGGTATAAAACATCGGTTAGTTTTGCAAATGATATGGTTGGACGTTTATTAAAATCACTTGAAAACGGATCATTAGTCAAAAATACGGTAATCGTTTTATGGAGCGACCATGGCTATCATATAGGACAAAAAGAGCACTGGGAGAAATTTGCTTTATGGGAACAAACGACCCGGGTACCCTTAATTATTGTTTCTCCAGGGAATTAAAAATGGAAAAAAATCTAAACAAGCAGTAAGTCTTTGGGATATTTATCCTACACTTAATGAGTTGTGTGAAATTCGTTGTAAAGAAAGGTTAGATGGAAAAAGCTTAGTACCATTGCTTAAGAACCCTGATTTAGATACTCATAGATCTGTAGTTACTACTCAAGGATATAATAAACATGCCGTACGTTCAGATAAATGGATATATATATTATGCCAACGGCTCTGAAGAATTATATGATCAAGAAACTGACCCAAAAAATTTCAACAATCTACTTTTTCACCAAAATCAAAGCGAAGCATTAGCAAATCAAGAAAAATACAATTCTATTAAAAATGAACTAGTTAAATCATTACCAACATTTAACGCTCTAGACCAACCTATATCAAATTATGATAAAAAGGAAAAATAATTGCAATTGCATATTAAAAAAGTAATAAAGCATAAGCTAGTTGCAACCAGTAAACCAGAAAAAATTGAAGCCAAAGCTGTTTGGAGTAGCCTAAAAGCTGATGAAGAAGATATCTCTAGAAATTGAAATTTGATTAGTAGATAAAAATGGAAGTTTTGTTCCCAATGCAACTAAATGGAATAGATTGAGGTGATTTATTTTATGAAGGTTCCTTAAAGCCGATAATAAAAATGCTACCCGAGGGAAATTAATTGCCATTATTCAAGCAGGTAGTACGGTTGAAAAAGTAAAAGTAAAAGTAGTTGAGATTAATATTAATTAAAAGTGTGTCATGAAAAAAGCCTTGTGTGTATTTGCATTATTACTGTTAGTTACGGCTTGTAAAACCAAGCAACCCTATAATACAGACAAACTAACGTCAACAAAACCGAATGTAATCCTTTTTTTGGTTGACGATTTGGGTTGGACCGATGGTGGTGTTTTTGGGAGCGATTTATATCAAACTCCAAATATTGACAAGTTAGCTTCAGAAGGGATGTTGTTTACCAATGGGTACGCCGCTTGTACAGTTTGTTCACCTACAAGAGCAAGTATTATGACGGGTAAATACCCTGCTAAATTACATTTAACAGATTGGATTACAGGTCATGAAAGGCCTTATGCTAAATTACAAATTCCTAATTGGAATGAAAAGCTAGATTTGGAAGAAATTACTTTAGCTGAAGTATTTAAACAAAAAGGATACAATACCGTGCATATTGGTAAGTGGCATTTGGGAGAAGATGAAAAATATTGGCCAGAAAATCAAGGATTTGATAAAAATATTGGTGGTTTTAGCGCTGGTTCTCCAAAAGGAGATGGTGGAAAAGGATATTTTAGTCCTTATGGTAATCCGAGATTAAAAGACGGTTTTAACGGAGAATATTTAACTGAACGTCTGGCAGATGAAGCTGTGACTTATATAAAGCAAAATAAAGAACATCCTTTTTTTATGAATTATTGGTTATACAATGTTCACATGCCATTACAAGCCAAAAAGGACAAAATTGAGAAATATAAGAAACTAATAAAAGAAGATGCACATCATATAAATCCAACCTATGCCGCTATGGTAGAACATATGGATGACGCCTTAGGTAATGTAATGACGATATTAAAAGAAACCGGTTTAGAAGATAATACGATTATTGTTTTTTACAGTGACAATGGGGGGCTGGTAGGAAATAATGGTAGATTTAGATTAAAAATAACCGATAATTTTCCTCTGCGTTCGGGTAAAGGCGATATGTATGAAGGAGGTGTTAGAGTGCCTTTAATTTTTAAATGGCCTCATAAAATTAAAGCTGGTACGGTTAATTCTACAATAGCAATTTCTCCCGATTTGTTTCCAACCTTACTTAATTTAGTTGATAAAAATACTATCATGTCACCTGATATTGACGGTATAGATTTAAGCTCAGTATTGTTAGAAAACACAGAATTAGAGAGATCTGCAATATATTGGCACTATCCACATTATCACGCAGAAGGCGCACAGCCATATAGTGCTATTCGTAAAGGCGATTGGAAATTGATTCAGATTTTTGAAAACAATGAAATAGAGCTTTTTAATTTAAAAGAAGATTTGGGAGAAACTAATAATGTAGCATCACAATATCCGGAAAAAACAAAAGAGTTACTTAGTAATTTAGAAAACTGGAGGGTGACTGTTATGGCGCAAATGCCAACGCCAAATAAAAATTACAATCCTGAGAAAGAAGCATTGGGTTCTCCAAAAAAATAATCTATAAAAAGTTAACCAATGATGTAATAACTCACATAATTAAATGCAGGATTAGGGCACCCTCTAAATACCATTTCTTCAATATAATAAAGATGCCCATGCTGGCTACACACAGGGCGTTCATGTTTGTCCGTACCGGCCACACGAACGCTTCTTTAATAGCTTTAGTTGTTTTTCATTCAGCGTACTATTTCGCTTTTATATTTTTCAGTTCCGAAACTTCGGAAGAGTAAATTTAGTCGTTTTCGATTCCGCGAACTTGCTCAAATTCCGTTGTTGTATTTTTTTCGAAAGAGTGGAAGTTAAACGTTTTTTTGTTGTCATTTTCGTTTACCTCTTTTCCTTATTTTGCTCAATTCTGTTATGATTTTCATTCCACGTTTGAGTGATAGATTCCGTGAGATTTTATCACTTTCAAAGTAATATTTTGAGTTTAATATTCCTTTTTTTCGTCATTCTTCCAGCATGAGTCAGCAGGAATTTAAAAGTCCATTTTATGAAATTCAAAAAAAACATAAAATGGATAACAACCCCATAGTCTTACATATTCACTCCATTTTCAAAGGGCACTATTTTTTTAGGAATTTTAATGCATTTTATACTTGTATATGGTGTATTCTGTTCTTATTGGTATTCTATTTTTTTAGCGTTTTTTAAACGTGCATGATATTCCGGTCTATCTTTCCATTTTTCGATGTAGGGTTTATATTTGGAAGTGTCCCACCAAAATTCAGACTTAGGATCCGGAACAGATAGCCCACCCTTATAATCATTTCCTGCAACACTGTTTTTCACAGATTCCAGCCAATGTTCATAATAATCAATCATTTCCTTGCCTTTTACGGTTTGTGTTGATAGAATATTTTTAATTTCAGGTCTATCGTATTTAATATTGTAAAGAGCATATTGTTTTTTCTCAATATTCTCTACAACCAGTTTATAATCATTGTCAATAAGAGCCCCTTCATTCATAAATTTAAAAGGTATCGGTTTTTTTCGAATAGTAGTATCATTATTAAAAATATGTTTAATGCTAGTTCCGTCAATGGGCAGATTCATCGTGTTTTCTGGTAATTCTAAAATGGAATTTATTGTCGGGAATATATCCATGGTGGCAGCTGGATAGCTACTTATTTGTCCGCCTCTTATCTGTTCCGGCCATTCGATGATGCATGGAACACGCAATCCTCCTTCGTAAATACTTCCTTTATATCCTCTTAAACCCCCAACACCTTCTTTGCCACCTTGTGGCAGGCCTCCATTGTCGCTGTTGAACCATACAATTGTGTTTTGGGCTAATCCCATCTTTTTTAGTTCATTTCTCAAAAGCCCGATGCTTTTATCCATCTCCACAATCTCACCTAAATAATTTTTATCTTTCTTTTCTAATTGTTGCGGTAAATCGGTTTTATCGCTATCTAACGCACTCCATGGGGCGTGAGGGCTACCATACCAAATTACTACAAAAAAAGGCTCGTTTTTATTGTTGGAGATATATTTTAAGGCTTGCCGTACAATAATATCAGACGAACTGCCCTTGTATTCTTTTATTTCTCCCTTATGACTCATTAAAGGATTTATATCAAAGAAATTTGTAACGGAAATCCATTCGTTAAATCCGAAATGTCCAGGATTTCGTAAGTCATCTTTAAAAATCGGTACTCCTGGACCTTTAAGTCCATCCAAATGCCATTTGCCAAAGTGAGCGGTATTGTACCCTATCCCTTTAAGTACCTGCGCTATAGTTTTTTCTTGTATACGCATTGGCTCTCCATGTGAGAATACCCCTGTTCTGTCATTTGCTCTGCCTGTTAAAACAGATGCTCTTGTGGGGGAACAAACTGGTGCTCCGGCATAAAACCTATCCAATCTTAATCCATTTTTTGCCATATTGTCTAAATTTGGAGTTTTAAGGATTGGATGATTGTAATATCCTACTTGTCCCCAACCCTGATCATCTGACATAACTAAGATAATATTAGGTCTGGTTTTAGATGTTCTTTGCGGTTGGCCTGAAAGGTGCAAACCAGCTAATATTGTTATTATCAATGTGAAGAATAGTTTATTCATTATCAATAGTGTCCTAAATAAATTTCTACGAATATAAAGCTTTTTGTAACTAATCAGTCTGTAGTTTAAAGCTTAAATTTAGCGATAAGAGCCAAAGCTTCCAAGACATTTAATCCATTTTTGATCGTTGTGTCTATTACAGAACGTATCTTGGCAAAGTTCTGTGCTGCGTGTTCTTCTTTGAATTGTCCTGATATTTTTTGTTTCACCTTGACATTGCGGATGGCACGTTCAGATGCATTATTGTCCGGTGGAACATTTTCATTGAAGAGAAAGGTGAAAATATGTTGTTTTTCCCGGAGCATCCTTTTGTAAAAGGTGTACAGTTCTTCTTGTTTTTGGTTTGGTGGGTTGTTCAATAAGAAAATCAAAGCGTTGTATAATCAAGGCCCTGTCTCTATTGTATTGCTCATTTTGAAAATCTGAATTCTTCTTTAGTTTCTTGGAGCTGTATAATAGCTTCATAAAATTAGGGCCCCACTCTTGCTTGGTATATAATTGGTTAAGGTAGTTTAGGATACGCTGTAAATGTGCCAAACAAGTTTGGTGGTATTTGGAAACGGTTTTTATTTGGGCCCTCCATCCATCGTGTACCAAAACGCTTTGTGGAAATCCTTCCGGGAATTCCCTGTCAATAGTCTCGCTTCCCCTATTGTTTGAATGGGCTATATAGGTGAGTTTGTGGGTTTGCCAAGTCCAAAACAGATGCTTGAAACCATTGACCTTTACTCCGGATTCATCGGTACCTGGATGAGCCCAATTACAGGGAAAAGCCTTACTGATATCTTTTATTCGGACAATGAGGGTATTGTAAACCCCAATCGTAATTTTGTGCTTATAGGAAAGGAACGGCACGATGTAGGCCGTCCCAACGATGAAGGATATCCCATTCGAGGGATTTTTAAGGATGGCTATCTGTACCTGCACAACTTTAAGACCGATAGATGGCCAGCCGGAAATCCAGAGACCGGTTATTTAAATTGTGATGGTAGCCCTACAAAAACTTATATTTTGGATACTCGTAGAAAAAAGGGAGAGTGGGAATATTGGGACCTAAACTTTGGCAAACGCAAAAGCGAGGAGCTGTACAATATAGCTAAGGATCCGTATTGCATGACAAATTTAGCCGATGATGAGGTCTATGCTGCCATAAAGTTAAAGTTAAAGGATGAAATGATCCAAAAGCTTACTGAACAGGGAGATCCTAGAATCTTGGGCAAAGGTGACATCTTTGACCATTATAAATATTCTGGTAAGGTCCACGATTTTTATAACAATGGATACTTGGCCATTAATGTTACGAACCCATTTGGCTCATGATGCACTAGATCCGAATTTTAAGGAGGAAAGTTAGCGCTTCCCATCAAGACATGGAAAGGAATTATATCCTTTCCAGTTTTGAAAAATTCAAGAATTACCTAAATAAATCTAAAAGTTGCGTTTATAGGTTGAATTTAAGAGATATAAGCTTGTGGTTTATAGTTTTTTGATTTATTCTTTTTGGAGTTTCCAATTTAACATTAACTGTTAAAATAAATCCAATTGAATCGATTCAGAGAAATATCCTCTATCTCAAAGAAGCACACAATTAGGCATTTTTTTTGTTTTACATTTTTTAAAATTCTTCAATAACCTTCCCCCCCTCTAGATAGGCGATCATATTCATTACCAAGCAATTCCAATTCAAAAAGCCCAAATTTAATACAGGTTCTCCGTTAGAAGGTAAATAGTATTCATGCATGCCCCCATTCTTTTTAATATCACGTCCTAATAATAATATGGTTTCTTTTGCCATTTCTTCAGCTTCGGTTTCATATCCATAATTAATAAGACCTCTAAATGTCATATAGTTGGATATAATCCAGATTGGGCCAAGCCACGAAGAAGGATTACCAGAAGCACCAACAAAATACATTTTCTCTTTTTTTGATAATGTTCTTATACCATAAGGAGATTTTAGGTTGGTTGTATCTCTATAATGTTTTTCAACCATAAGTTTTGCTTGTTCCGGAGTTGCTACATTTGCCCACATCGTGCAAAAACCTGTCCAGGTAAGTAACTTTATAGGGATGTAATCATATGCTCTGGGGCCTCCTATATGCAACTTATTATGATTTGATCCCCTATCATTTGGGAGGAGATTAAAATCTAAACTGAAATAGTATTCGAAAACATCATCCCACATATGGGTTTGCATGGCCGCTTTCAAATGATTGGCTTGATTTTCAAAATCAGTGGCTATTTCACCTAAATTCAGTTGTTTGGCGATATACGCCATGGCTTGTAATTCTTTGTACATTAAACTGTTTTGGTAAGGAGTTGCTGTACTAAAAGGAGGCCGGTAATATTGTGTAGGATCATTATCGGTTCCTGTTCCTTTATCATTAGCAAATACATATAAACCGACTTTGCTGTTATAATAATAATTCCGATAAGCATTAATGAAACTTTGCATATAATAGAACTTTTCTCTGAGCCATTCTGCATTTTCACCATCTTGCTGTATAATGAATGCCGCATGTTGAGCAAGACAAGGTTTATGCATATTGGAGTTGAATTGGCTTCCAAAGTCCTCTTTCAATGCCTGAATTTGTTTTGATCTTGAACTTGCTCCTGGTTTAATTTGGAATGGAATCCATCCATCTCCACCCCCAAATTCAAGAAAGTTAAGGATGCATCCTTTTTCATATTTTAATGCTTCTTCTCTCTCCTCTTTTGAGCCATTTTCTTGTAAAATTTGCCTGATTGCAACATTTGACCACCATGAATCCCAATCCCACAGAACATTTTCATATTGACTACTTCCTGGCACAATAAAGGAATACTTCAATTCTCCCTTCGGTTCGCGGAACATATCTTTATAGTTATCATTCAAGTAATTTTTAATAATAGGAATGTAATCGTTGTATGATTCTGCTTGCTGTGCTCTAGTATAAGATGAAATACACATAAAAATTAAACTAAAGATTAAAAATTGAGATCTTGTTTTTGACATAATTGATTTTTTTAATTGGTATATACGAAACAATTTATCGATGATAAGACTATTGATTGACATTGAATATCAATTCCCTGAGTAATTTTTCAGTTCCTTCAAGTGTTGATTAAAGTTTAAGGTCTTATACAAATTCATAATTCAAGGTAAATTTTCCCAATAATAATAGAAATGTTATTTACCCATTCAGAAAGAAAACATGATATAGCTTTTAGGAACGCAAAATTGCATCCTTCAGTCATATCTGTACCAATTATTTCGTCACCGTATAAGGTCAGATAGATCGGGTTATACATTACAATGGATTTGATTGCAACTGTCCATTGACTTTGGTTCCCTCCTTCATAAACTCCACTAATATTATTTTGTGCAAAGGGAACACGAATACACATTAATAATAATCAGTATCGAATACATGATTTTTTCAAACTGTAGAATAGTTTTCTCATAGGTTCAATTTTAATATTTTGAAAGAACAAAAATATTATTTCCTACATATTAATGCTTGCTTAATTGTAACAATAAAATGCTCTTTCGTAACTTTGAAGTTGGATACGTCCGAACAAACTATAGGTATTCCTTTTATTCAATAAAGAACGAAGTCTCTTCCCGCTCCCGCATAGTATAATATCTATTTTTTTTGACATTGACATAGACATAGATATAGAAATGAAATAACACAGTTGGTATGTATTTACAAAATCCTGGATATCCAAAAGAAAATTGAAAATGATAATAGCCAATAGAAAAGCTCTTAGGAAACCCTTAAGAGTTTTTCTATCTTTACAATTAAAATTTTATATAACCTTGTATAGAAAAAGATATCAATATTTTTTTGATAACAATGGACACAATAGATTACTATTTGTGCTCATCTTTATTTTTAGTTTAAATTCATTTTCGGCAAGTGACTTAAATGATTTAAGAATTATAAATATAAGTATTGATGATGGTCTCTCTCATAATCATGTCACAGATTTAATACAGGATTCTAGAGGCTTTGTTTGGGCATCCACTTTAAACGGCATTAATCGTTTAGATGGAAATACTATAGTCAATTATTTTGAGCAACCTGATAAAGAAGGAGGATTAAAAAATGATCGTGTCATTTCTTTATGTGAAGGGCCATATAACAATATTTGGTCCGGAAGTGGTTTTGGAGGTATTCAAATATTAGACATTAAAAAAAATAAATTTATAAACGTTATTTTAGATGATAAAAATGCACTGAACAATGTGGTGTATTCTATTACTAAACTATCAAGTGGCGATGTTATTTGTGGTACTCGAGGGGGTGTTTTATACCGTTTTTCTAAAGAGTCCATCAAAGATATTTTGGGTGGTAAAAAGATTGCATTTGAACGGGTTAATTTGTTTAAGTCTCAAAAAGACTTCTCCATAGACCGTATATTAGATATAATTGAGGCACCAAATGAACTATGGCTAATTGATTGGAAGAAAAGACTTTTTAAGATTGACTATTCAGATAAAAACCAAAAGGAATATCATATATCATGGATAGATGCCAATGGAGTTGAATTTACAAGTATTGATAAAAATAAAGATAATACAATAATCTTTGGTAGTTCACAAGGGATTCATTTTTTAGAATCAATTCAAAAAGAACGATCGAAATTTCAATTCTTTAAAACCATAGCAAATACGGAAGAATTATCAATTACAGGACTTATATTTGATAATCAAAATAATATATGGGCTTCTAACTTTCATGGCAACGTCTTTAAAATTATTGATATAAAAAAAATCAAACCTACAATTCAAGTTTATAATACAAACTTAGATATTCCTATAAGGGTAAAAATGATTGACAACTCCAATGTGCTTTGGTTTACTTCAAAAAAAGCAGGGGTTTTTAAAGCTGAATTATCTTTTAAAAATTTTAATAAATGTGACTATTTAAACTCTGTTTTTGATAATGAAGCACATTCAGAGGTTACTACGTCTTTATTGGGCTCAAATAATTTTTTATGGTTAGGTATTAAGGGATCAGGGCTGTTAGTCTATGATATTGAAAATAAAACTAAAGTTTTAAAAAACACGTCTATTGCACCAACTTTTTTGCTTAAAGACAAGTTTGGATATATTTGGTTTACAACAAACAATGGTGTTTTTTATATAAAAAACGTAAAAGAGTATAAAAACCTAGATATTTCTCATGATAAAATCGATATTTCTAAGTGGTTGAGCATCGATTTAAAAAACATTTTATATAACTCCATAGAAGAAGATATTTTTGGAAACATATGGGCTGCTACAGACAGGGAACTGTTATATATTATTAGAAGTACAGATGGCGAAATTCAAGATATAAAAATTATTAAAAATAAAGGGGGTTCTCATATATCGTCATGCGATATTCAAGGCATTAAGATATTCCCCGAAAAGGCCGAATTATGGATAATGCAAAGAGGATGCGGGATAACCATAATGAATTATGATAAGTTATTAGATCATATTTATTTTCAACAATATAATACTGAAAATAAGGATGGAAATCATATTTCGTCCAATACGGTTAATGATATTTATTTTGATTCCAACACTGTTTGGTTAACTACCAATAATGGATTAAATAAATTGGTTTATTCCAGTGAGCATAAAAAATTTGTTTTTAACAATTTTTATAATAGTAAACAAGGCTTAATCAATAACTTAACAAAATCAATAGAAAAAGATTCGAATGGTAATTTTTGGGTGGGTACGAATCAAGGAATAGCCCTTTTTGATACTAAAACAAATCGTTTTAGAACCTTCACTAGCAGAGACGGATTAATAAGCAATATTTTTACAAAAACCTCCTTTACAAATCATGACGGTTCTCTCGTTTTTGGCACCATTAAAGGATTTGTTTCTTTTTTACCAAATGATATCGAGTTAAATAAAACTATGCCAAAAGCGGGTTTTACATCACTTACAATGTTTACTAACTTAGTTGAACCTAACGATTTTGTACATGGAAGTAAGGTACTTGAAAATGATATAACAGAAACCAATGAAATTGTTATTAAACATAATAAGAATGATATTACAATTGGTTTTTCGGCTTTTCATTATGCAATTCCTGAAAAAAATAATTTCAAATATATGCTTGAAGGATATGATACAAATTGGGTGTCTACAAATTCAAGTAAGCCATTTGCGTCTTATGCAAATTTATCTAGTGGAGATTATATCTTAAAGCTAAAAGCATCCAATAATGATGGTATTTGGATGGATACAATAAAAACTTTAAAAATAAAAGTACTTCCCGCTCCATGGAGAACAACTTGGGCGTATGTAATTTATTTCGTCATAATACTCACTTTAGTATATTTTGTTATGTCTATATGGGGGAAAAGAATGAGGTTAAATAATGAGATGATTTTAGAAAAAAATAATAAAGAAAAAAAATTAGAATTGAATGAAATAAAATTGCAGGATTTTACTGATATTTCACATGAATTCAGGACACCATTAACCCTAATTAGGGGGCCAGTTATGGAACTGATGGATTTATTTAAAACTAATAAAAAAATCTTTTCAATTTTACTGCCCCTTAATGTGAATATTGATAGGATGTTGCGCTTGCTTGATCAATTATTAGATTTTAGAAAGGCAGAAACAGATAATTTGAAATTGAATTTGACAAAAGGGAATATTGTGTGTTTTTTAGAAAATATTATTAATTACTTTCATAATGCGGCAAAAAGCAAATCAATTAATCTTACATTAAAAACGAACCAAGAAAAGTTTAAAACTTGGTTTGATGAAGATAAGTTAGAAAAAATCATAAATAACTTGCTCTCTAATGCATTAAAACATACTCCAAAAAATGGAAATATAGAGGTTAGATTTGAGACAATTGGTGATGATAAAGTAATAATCTCGGTACAAGATTCAGGCAGTGGGATTTCAGAAGAAAATAAAACTAAAATTTTTGATAGGTTTTTTCAAGGTGGCTCTCAAAATGGATTTGGAATTGGACTTGCTTTGGTTAAAAAACTCGTGGAGTTACACAAAGGTTCTATATCTGTATTAAGCAAGATTAATCAAGGCAGCACATTTATCGTCGAAATTCCTGTAGGAGAAAATTATTTTTTTGATCAAATTCAAAAACAAGTAGCTAGAGTAGATTTGGAGGATATTCCTATTTGGGTTGGAAGACAATATGAGGAAGAAGTATTTGAAGAATCTAATGCTCAAGACGAAAACGTTCCACTAATACTAATAGTAGAGGACAACGAAGACATTAGATCATATTTAGAACGTTTACTCGGTTCTGATTTTAGAATTATTAAAGCTGAGAATGGTGAAAAAGGTGAGGAAAGTGCAAAAATGTTTTTACCTGACATTATAATTTCAGATATTTTAATGCCTATTAAAGATGGAACAGATATGTGTGTAAATTTAAAAGCAAATTTAAATACATCACATATCCCGGTCATATTTCTTACAGCTAAATCTTCTGATAAGGAAAAAATAATAGGTTTAGATATTGGAGCAACAGATTATATAATAAAACCATTTGATCCTAAAGAATTAAAAGTAAAAGTTGAAAATATCTTAAAAGACTTAAAGAAAAACCAAGAAAGGTTAAAACGCGATTTTATACTAAATCCTTCTGAAGTTGAAATAGTATCTCCAGAGGAAGTGTTCTTACAAAAAGCATTGGAAATAGTCGAAGAAAGCATAAGTGACTGTAATTTTAATTTAATATTTTTATGTAAAGAAATGAGCATCAGTAGAATGCAATTACACAGAAAATTAAAAAAATTCACAGGTCAAAGTACTACAGAATTTATTCGTTCTATCAGGATAAAACGTGCTGCACAATTATTAAAGAGCGGCCATCTTTCAGCACTTGAAGTTATGTACGAAGTTGGTATAGAAAGTAGCTCCTATTTTTCAAAGGCTTTTAAAAAACAGTATGGTATGACACCATATGAGTATTCAATAAAAAAAGGCAAAAATGTCGGTGACATGTGACATTTAGATTATTAAATTCAAAATTTTTGTAAATGAACAAGTCTTTAATTTTTATAGTTATTTTTTTATCACATGTTGCATGGTCGTTTTCAACACCTAAAAATAAAAATTCAAATGATGATTTAAAAATTTGTATCGTTGGGTTATCACATGGCCATGCACGCTTAGTATTTAAGTACCTAAATACTAATAAAATTAAAATTGTTGGCATTGCAGAATCAAATCCTGAATTAATAGAACGTTTTTCAAAACAGTTTAATTTAGACAAAACTCTATTTTATTCTAATATTGACAATATGCTTGATCAGTTAAAACCACAAGCAGTCGCTGTTTTTACTAGTACTTATGATCATTTACAAGTTATTGAAAAATGTGCTATGAGGGGAATTCATGTAATGGTAGAAAAGCCATTAGCTGTAAACGAGCAACACGCGAAAAAAATTCAAGAACTTTCTTTAAAATATAATATAAAAATAGTAACCAATTTTGAGACAACTTGGCATCCTGCAATAAAGCAAATGCAGTATGACGTATTTTTAGACAAAAAAATTGGTGAGGTTAAAAAAATTGTGTTTCATGATGGGAATTATGGCATAAACAGTTCGGGTGATACCACTGAATTTTTTAAATGGGCCACAAATCCAAAACTAAATGGTGGAGGCGCATTAATGGATTTTGGGTGTTATGGAATAAACATCGTCACATGGTTGTTAAAGGGAGAAATTCCTATTTCAGTAACGGCTCAATTAAATAATTTTCAAAGGAAACGATTCCCTAATGTAGATGATGATGCCACAATAATTCTTAATTATGATAATTTACAGGTCATCATTCTTGCCTCTTGGAACTGGGCAATTCCTCGAAAAGACATTGAGTTATATGGAGATAAAGGCTATTTTATTGTTGATGATGCTAATCATTATAGAACGAGGACATCCAAAACCAACCCAGAATTGAAATTTGAAATTGGAAAAAGCAATTATCCTGTCAATAAACCTTTTGAATATTTTTCAAATATAGTAAATGGCACTATAACACCTCAAGCATTTGAACCTGTAACCATAGAAAATAATATCATTGTTTCCCAAATTCTTGATGCTGCTAAAAAAAGTGCGAAAAGAGGTAAAACTATATATTTGAAACATTAAATTGTTACGACAGGGCATTATTATTTTTCCTACTGAGGGTATTTTTACAAAAAAATTTAGATATGTAAATAACACCTAAATATGACACCCATGAGAATATTATTGTAGAGGTGTAACCGGAAAATAACAATGTCCGGTTTTCGGCAAATAAGGATGTAGTGTTTTCGGAAAATAGTCATGTACTACTTTCGGAAAATAAGGATGTATGATCTGAGGCATAAGCTTTTGCCCCCGGGGGCAAAAGCTTATGCCTGGAAGTCAAATTTTACTGTTTCTTGGA
>Ga0307486_1000597_pt1 | contig 31887 bp, 22 predicted proteins | sample CBIW02metaG_FD_203663 | JGI IMG/M metagenome (GOLD analysis project Ga0307486, IMG submission 203663) | Sea-ice brine microbial communities from Beaufort Sea near Barrow, Alaska, United States - CBIW 0.2 | ecosystem: Environmental > Aquatic > Marine > Coastal | place: USA: Alaska | collected... | reverse complement strand
CTATTTTTAAATTAATTCTTAAGTCTCTTAAAACCTACTCTTTGAATCTTGAACTATTTTTGGATTTATTGAGAATAGACTTTAATAGTTAGAGTATAGAAAAATACTGACCTATATATAAGGTATAGGTAGCTACAACACTAATTCTCGCAAACAACGTCATAAATTACAATACAATTAAGTATTTGTAGTAAGATTAATGCAATAAAGCAGTTATACACCTTGGAAAGATTGAGCTTTCTGAAATCACTAATTAATTCTAAAGGAGTGAAATCAAAATGTATTGGGGATAATAATTTAATTGAAGGATAGGCATACCAATGAATAGAATACTAACTACTCTAACAAATCGAGCCACATAACCCAGATGAAGATCAAGTTTTCACAACTAAATCGTAGATAAGATAAGCGCTGATACAAAGCATAAATAAACCATACGTAATTCTCAAAGATACCAAGGGCATACAAACGCATCCTTAACAATCAGACACCCTTGATGAATTCGAAAACTTCCTACATGGTGGTTAGGGAGTAGATACAGAAAATATATGCTTATTAAAAGCAAAATATATTTTTCAAGAACAACTATAATTGAAACAAGTACAATTGAATTCCATAAGTGTATACGATATTACACAAAAATACTATGGAATAGCAGTACTGTCAATACTTAAAAGTGAGTAAATTAATAATGTATGCCCCAAAATAGAAAGACAACAAAACTAGATCAACTTATTACGACTAGAAAAGGTCAATAAATCGTACATACTTTTACATCCTGATTTACTTTTGATATTCCTCCTGTGTGTATCTACGGTATGCTTACTAATAAAAAACTGATCAGCTATTTCTTTGCTTGAGGCTCCTCTAACAAAGCAAGGGATTAACTCTAACTCCTTTTTTGAAAAGATGTTTTTTATATCTTCACATATTTTATCTTCAAAAAAGTCACTGTTTAAGTTATTCATTTTAAAAGACCAATTTACATACCCTGGAGTTTGAATAAAGCTGATATCACTTAAAATAGTAATGTTTGTAGACATTCGCTGATTATCATCTAAATGATAAATAGTCGTTTGTTTTAAAACTTGCGCATACGTACCATCTTTCCTTTTTAATCTAAAAGTAAGTTCAAGACAACAATTATGATTCGTCATATTATCTTCAACGCCGTGTTTAATCGACGATTGTGTTACTACATTTACTAAGACCCTATCGTCTGGATGATAATTCGATGAGTGATCAATGGTGAACTCTTCATTATTAAATCCTAAAATATGAGCGTTTCTGCAGTAAACGATTTTATTTCGTGGAAAATCATAGACGTATAAGCATTGCGTATTCAGAATAGGAATAGCGTTAAATTTTTGAATATCATCAGACGAAAAATCAACTGGATTAACGTTATCTTTAATTTTCTTGAAAAAATTTAATAATTCTGAATTCATAGAACGCTATTTTAGTTTAAGAATGCAAGGATAACCTCATTGATTTCGTCTGGTTGATCTATAAATGGATTATGTGAGCCTCGTTTAATTATATTCAACTTACCGCGCCACTGATTATTGAAAGGATATTTTTTAAAATAATCTTGATTACAAAGTTTATCCTTGGATCCAAGAACAAGTGCGTAAGGCATTTCAATATCATTCAACACTGCTATTTCATCTAAGTAGTTTTGATTGATAATAGACTCCCCTATTTTTTCACGGACAATTGGATGAGAAGAATCAATGGAAGCAACAACTATATCTTGATGAATAGAATTGGCTACATTATTTGAGAATTCAATTACCTCGTCTTTAGTAAGCGCTGCTTTGAATAATAAATTGGCTACTGGATTGGGAAGAAATGCAGCTGGAATATCAGCTGGAATACCAAGAGGAGGAGTCGCAACTGCTATAAACCCCTTTATCTCATCCTCATATCGGCCAGAAAACTCAATAGCAATGTGTCCTCCTAATGAATGCCCGATTAAGAATACGTTTTCAAGATTCAGCTTTTTAATGAAATAACTGGTTAATTCAGCGTAATATGGAACGTTGTACTCTTCTGAAGGCTGATTTGAATGTGATGATTCACCGAAACCGATTAAATCAAAAGAAATCATTCTAAAATTGCAGAATACCTTACTTTTTAATTGATTCTGAAAAAGCTGTTTCGACATTGAGTTTCCATGAATAAAAAGGAGTGTCGTTTTTTCATCAGGGTTTACATCAAAAAAGGAGATGGTATGTCCTACTACTTTAAGAGAATTCGCTTTCATAATATAATAATAATGTTCCTGAAATATGTAAATACTAGACTTCTAACAAAACAACTAGCAATACGCACATAATCAACAGATTCCAAATATGTTTATTCTCTAAAGATAATTAATTCGATTCTTTTATAGGTATTTTATTCAAAAAATATCTAATTCAATTGAAATGGTTATTGGAATGATTGTGAAAGGTGATTGTTTGATAATGGAATTGAGTTTTGTTTGTGTGGATGCCTGTGGACGGCTGCAAACCGTCACTTCCACACGCACCGATCATTATTTAATAAAGAGTAAATAAAATTCTGTCAGAACGGAATAATGAACAAATTGTAAATATCGTTAAACGCAAAAAGCTTCACACTCCTGTAAAGCTGATCAATTCCATAAGCCAAATCTGATTCGCAACAGTTAACCTACCGAATTCGTTGAGATAATTTAAAACTTTTTTTTTGCAAAACGAAAGACTTCAAAGTCCAGTGATACATTTATTGGAATTGATTAAGTATCTAACTAAAATCGAATTGCTTCTCTTTACAAACTGCATTACTCTTAATTAAGCTTCTTATTTACTTAAAATCTAGATTTTAAGTTTAGCTATTGGTTTTCGGTGTCTATTGAAAACTCAACCTAACTGTTAGTATTATATAAAGCTCCTGATAATAACAACTAAATTTGTTTGAGACTTCCTTCAATTCTACCTTGCTCTAGGCGCTCTTATCTTCACTTAAAACTCCTCATCAAAACGATTATAAGAGATTTGAATCTTAAAATTATAATTTAAGTATAGCTAACAAAAAAGGGCTAATCTCCCGATCAGCCCTTTTTAAAAGAATAAATATCTTATTATTTAATCACTGCAATTTTACGCTGAACTACATTTCCGTTGTTTAGGGTAATGCTCACATGGTATAAACCATTCGTAAATTGAGTAACATCTAATTGATAGTTGTAACCGTTTACTTTATCGTTGAAAACTACTTTTCCAATTGGACTAATGACTAAGATTGATTCCATATCGAATGAACTTCCGTTTACAATATTAATGTAAGCATCAGCTGGATTCGGGAACAATTTAAGATTAATTAAATCATTTTCATCAACTCCAGTTAAGTCGTAAACAACTGTTACTTCAGTAGAATCTTCACCACAAGCGTTAGATACAGTTAAAATGACCAAATATGTCCCTTCTGCCGCATAAACTCGGGTTGGGCTTTGATCATTCGAAGTTCCTCCGCCTTCAAAGTCCCAAGTATAGTCTGTTGCGTTTGTAGCACCAACTGGTGAAAAAGTATAAGAACCTCCTCCGTTATAAACAACATCGATTCCATTAACTGTCGGCAATGGATTAACATTCATCACCTCAAAAGATGCTGTTTCGATACACCCATCTACACTAGTTACAGTTGCAGTATAGACTCCAGCATCAGAAACAATTAAATCAGCTCCTGTTTCACCGCCTCCCCACACAACATTGTCAATTGCTGCTGAAGCAGTTGCAGAAAGCATTGAGGTTCCTCCTTCACAAATATCTGTATCTCCACTGATATTTGCTGTGAAAGTTGAACAATCAAAACCACCAACCTGGACAATGTTTACAAGGTAATCATGTGTTTCACCCCAAGAATAAGTACCACAAGCATCAGATGGAGTTTCATTGAAAGCAACAATAACTCTCATTCTATGAACACCCATAGCAGCTGTCAAAGGAATATTGAGGTTTACATCTTCTAAAACTCCACTTATAAGAGCTCCAGTTCCAACTCCTTCTGAAACATCAAAGCTTCCATCATCGTTAAAGTCTATCCAAATTGCAGCATTATTTGAATTTGAATTTGTTTTAACTCCTACATTATAAGAAACGCCCTTCTCTAAATCAACTGGTGTAAATAGTGTTGTTCTATCGTCATAAGCATCAGCTGGAGCACATCCCGTTCCTAGGTCACTAATCGAAGTAGAGTTTTCTCCTACCAAAACAAAATCATCTACCTGATCGGCATTACAAGTACCCGTAAATACTGGAACACAGTAACAATCAATAATAGGATTCAATGACACTATTATCGCTCCAGAAGTTGCTGTTTGTAGACTGTTAGCACATGTCACTATTAATTGATATTGAGTTTCTTGAGAAACACCACCAGTAACGGTATAAGTAATAGCATTTGCACCTACAATATCAGCCCATGTTAAACCATCAGGAGATTCTTGCCATTGATAGGTAAGCCCTGATTCTCCAGCACTTGCTCCAGTCGTAGTTAAATCAAAATCTTCTCCAGCACAAACTGAAAAGTCAACAACTGTTCCAGCATCTGGAGTTCCAGCACAACTTGAAAGAGCGGTCACTTCAAAAGTATAATCTTCAAATTCTCCATTCGTATATCCAGTTTCACAAGGACCAACATTAGCTGTTTGTGTACCCCATTCACTTACAACTCTCATTCTTGTAGTTCCGACGGCAGCAGTCATTGGTACAGTAAAAGTACCACTCTGAGAAAATTGATAACTACTACTTACATATAAAACTTCGCTAGCTTCAAAGCTCCCGTTTTGATTCCAATCTACCCAGACTTTACCTCCGGCAGAACCTCCTTGAATAATAGCTGAAAAAGAAACATCTTGTCCATGTATTTGTTCCGCAACCAAGTTTGTAAAATCTCCATAAACATTTACAGATTGTCCAGAATTTGGATTACTAATTTGTTGCAAACCTCCAGTAGTTGAAAAACTGCTAATATATCGACCTGTTTGATTTCCTCCAGGAATACAATAGCACTGATTTGCAGATTGTAATGTTACCTCTAATATATTTGAAGTAGTTGTTGTTGCTCCATTAGCACACGTTACTTTTAATCTATAAAAAATAGTAATTGAAATACCACTAGTCATTGCGTATGTTGCATTAGTCGCACCCGCAATATCAGTCCACGTTGTTTGATCAAGCGATTCTTCCCATTGGTAAGTTAACCCTGAATTTCCAGACGTTGCACCATTCGTAGATAAATTAAAAGCTACATCTTCACATATTAAAATATCTGTAACAGTCCCAGCAATAGGTGCTCCAGTACAAGGTGTAGGTAGAATTAATTTATAATCTCTACTTTCTCCCCAAGCGTAAGTATTACATGGATCTATTGCACCAGCACCATTAGTAAAAGCTCCTCTTACCCGCATACGGTAATCTCCCACTAAAGTTCCTGTAGGAATTGTAATTGATCCAGTAATAATTGGATTTGGAACTGAAGAAGGATAAAATTGATAAAAAACTTGCTCTGAAAGATCGAAAGTTCCGTCTTGATTCCAGTCTATCCATACTGCGTAATCAACAGTTGTTCCCTTAAAATCAACTGAGAAATCAAACGAAGCACCAGCATCTTGCAATACTGCATAGTTATTATATAAATCATAATAACTTCCTGCGATTACAGTGTTATTATTGTCTACGAAATTTCCAATTGCATTAGTTATGGTGAAGTTCTCACCATGACCTCCATCATTTCCAATAAGTGGAGGACATTGAGAAAAGCTAAAAAGGCTTACCCATAGTATTAAAAAACAAGTGAAGTTTTGTGCATCTTATATGATTTTATTAATAATTTATACAAAATTAATTATAAAACCCATGAACACAGTAAACAGGAGTGGGACAAAAGGGAGACAAAGAGGGCACACATATAGATTAAGATGATTTACTACAACAAACAGCATTAAGTAATATTAATTCTTAAACAGATTTCTATTAAAAAACCATTTGTCGTGAAAATCTTTTCTAGAGGCTTTTTGATTAAACCTATTCTAAATAAAAATCACAAATCAATACACTTTGATGAAAGTAATTCTATAATATCTTATAACAATAATGGCATCTACAAATACTCGAAAAGTTTCTAAATTATTTGAAGTGATATAAATTTCATGGATGGTAAACACAAAAAACCTAACATTTCTGTGAAGCTTTTCGAATTGCGGATCCTAAAGGATTCGAACTAGTGATCCTCCCTACTTCGTCGGGATGCTCTAAAGCAACTGTCCTAAAACGCAAAAAGCCTCACATTCCTGTGAAGCTTTTTGTCTTGTGGGCCCTACTGGATTCGAACCAGTGACCCCCTGCTTGTAAGGCAGGTGCTCTAAACCAACTGAGCTAAGGGCCCTACTAAAGTAGATGTATTATAAAGCTAATATTAAAATGATAAGGGTTTAAGTAAATTGAAATCTAATAACAAGACTTCTTAAGTGGGCCCTACTGGATTCGAACCAGTGACCCCCTGCTTGTAAGGCAGGTGCTCTAAACCAACTGAGCTAAGGGCCCTTTTCATTCTAATAATGAGACTTCGTTAAATCTCTTAGCGGGTGCAAATATAAGTACAATATTTAAATTTAATTGTGTTTTATTGAAAAAATAATTATATTATTTCTTCTAGTAAAAAGAAACTCCCGAACACAATCAACATATCTATTTCATAATCAAGTTTCTTAGCTTGTAAAAACGCTTCTTTTCCATCTGAAAAATATTTAACTTTTAGCTGAGTTATCTTTTCAATCGCCTTAAAAGCTTCGATTTTGGTCGTTCTTTGACTATTGAACTCGGTTATATAATACTCCCATTCTTGTGGGAATAGGTTTGAGATTTCAAACAAATCTTTATCATTTGATGCTCCATACAAAACACGAACATTTTTATCACTGTACCTTTTTTGAATGTCAAGGATAAATCTCTGAATTCCCATTGTATTATGCGCAGCATCTAATATAACTAAAGGTTGTTCGCTATAAATCTGATTTCGTCCATACAACCCTGTATTCTGATATAAATCTTTTACCGCTAGCGATTTTATTAATGCTAAATCAGGATTTCCTTTCAACAGGAAGTCTACAGCTTCAAAAGCTAATCTTTTATTGACTTCAAAAGTATTCTCTCCTAAGTGCTCTGACATAAAAGAAATAGGCGCTTGCTTACTTTCTGCTGCTTCAATAAATACATGGGAAATCTCGTCATCGCTTTCTCCAATTATCACTGGAACATTCTGTTTTATAATTCCAGCTTTTTCCGCAGCGATTTTCTCTCTTGTGTCTCCTAGAATTGCGACGTGATCTAATCCAATGTTGGTAATTACAGATAATTCAGGCGTAATAACATTCGTAGCGTCTAACCTTCCTCCTAACCCAGTTTCTACCACAACAATGTCACATTTCTGTTCATAGAAATAAGCCAAGGCCATAACCCAAGTCATCTCGAAGAACGATGGAGAGAAATCAAAATTTGTATTTTGGATGCGGTTTATATAATCAACGACTTTTTCTTCAGAAATCATTGCGCCATTGACACGAATTCTTTCTCTAAAATCTTTGATGTGTGGAGAGGTGAATAATCCTACTTTCTTTCCAGAAGCTGTCAATGCACTTGCAATAACAGAACAAGTTGTTCCTTTTCCATTCGTTCCTGCTACATGCACAAACTTCATTTGATCAATGGGAACATTGAAGAATTGGATTAAAGATAAAGTATTGTCAAGCGTTGGTTTATACGCTGAAACGCCTACTTTTTGAAAAACTGGAAATTGATTAAATAGCCAATCAACTTTTTCAGTGTATTGAGAAGATGTCATTGTTATCCTGGTTGAACTGTAACAGTATAGTACGTTATTTCATCTCTTGCACCTGGCTTCTCTTTGTAACGTACTTCCTTTTTTGCAAAACCAATTACCTCGTCAATCAAACGTTGATTAGTAGCTGTAGTTTGATTTCTAATCACATCGGCTCTTAAAACAGTTCCTTGTGAGTTTACAGTTAACTTAAGTGAGATTCGACAAACTTCGTCATTCGGGGTTTTAGGTTTCGAGCGAATATTTGAAATCCTCACTCTATCTCCAGCAGCACCAGTTCCGGCTTCACCAGAACCACTTCCTGGTCCAGTATCTGAACCAAAACCAGTTCCAGAACCACTAGTTCCCGAACCTCCCGTTCCGTTTCCAGAGAATGGATTTGCTGCTTCAGCAGGCTCAGATGGTGTTGTATTGCTATTCGAGCTTCCAGTTCCAGTCACTGTTTGTACGTCCGACTTTTCTTGTGTTGGTTGTTCCTTTGGATTTTCTGTTGCTGGATTTGGATTAACAGTTGGACTTGGGGAACCTCCTCCACCATTGTTAATTTCAAAATTTGAAATCCCACTGTCTTCCATAGCAATAGGAATTGGAATTGTAACTTTTGGAGGATCTGGTTCACTGTACTTAATAAAGAAAAGTAGGAAAAAGGTAATCAATAGGAACGCAATTGCAGCGATAATTCCTTTACGATTGTCCTCTACTCTAACTACAGGTACTTGTGCCATTTGTTTTCAATCAATTTTAATCGTAAGCCAATACTGGTTTCCAACCTTTTGTTTTAGACAATGCCAAAATTTGGAAAACTGCTTCGTAACTTGCTTTTCTAGATCCAGCAATTTTAACCTTCATTTCCGGTGTTTTTTCAACTTCTAGAATTAAAAAATCACGTATCTCGTCATAACTAACACCGTCCGTTTTTACACCGAAAGGATTATCAGTTTCACTGGCGTCACTCAACATAATTTGATATAGATCATCTTCTGTAATTACCACCGTAGTTGTGGTATTTTCCATAGAAGTATCTAATTTCTCAGTAGGCTGTGGTAACTCGACAGGTGTGTTCTTTTCTGACATTGTACTCATTATAATGAAGAATACAAGCAATAAGAATACCAAGTCGGTCATGGAAGCCATTCCGCCCTCAATTTTTATTTTATTTTGTGTACCAAATCCCATAATTCAATTAATTACTTTGAAGGTGTGTGGAGAATATCCATAAACTCCATTGCATCATTTTCCATTCGGTAAACAACTTTGGATATTTGCGTTACTAAATAGTTGTAGCCCATAAACGCGATAATACCCACGATCAATCCAGCAACTGTAGTAATCATTGCTGTCATAATTCCAGGTGCAATTGTTCCTAAATCTAAAGAATCAAGATTTTTCATATCGTTAAAAACTTGAACCATTCCAATAGTTGTCCCAAGGAATCCGATCATTGGAGCAGCTCCAGCGGCAGTTGCCAAGAAACTTAAACGTTGCTCTAATCTTGAGATTTCCAGTTTTCCTGTATTGTCAATTGTTGAAGCTACGATGTCAACAGGTTTCCCTAAACGAGAAATTCCTTTTTCTAACATTCTTGCAGATGGAGAATCCGTGCGGGCACATAAATTCTTTGCTTCATCAATTTTCCCTTCAGAAAGATACCTTTTCACTTCAGACAAGAAGTTTGGATTTTTCTTTGAAGCTCTTTTCAACGCCAATAAACGTTCAACAAATACGTAAACCGCATAAATTGACATTAAAGCAAGTGATACAAGGATAATTAAACCCATTGCACTGCTTGCAGCATCTGATACAGCTTCCCAAATAGCCACTTCTTTGTAACCTTCTTCAACTCCTACTCCTGTAGAATCTTGAACAACTTGTAGTAAAAATGAACCTTTCATAGTTTCAATAACGAATTAAATTAAATTTTGTTACAACGCTCTTTCTAATAAATAAAATCCTGCACCACCAAGATAACCAAGTAATGCTAACCAAGAGATGTTTTTCAAGTACCAAAAGAACGAAATTCTTTCCATTCCCATAGCAACAACACCAGCAGCAGAACCAATAATTAACATTGAACCTCCTGTTCCTGCTGAATAAGCAATAAATTGCCAAATATGATCATCAAGTGGAGCGTTAAACATTCCCATACTTGCAGCAACAAGCGGCACATTATCAATAACAGCTGATCCAGCACCTAGTAACATTACAAATACATCATCATGCATACTTCCTTGTACCGATTGTCCAAAATTAAAAACTAAACCTAACGATTCCAAAGCTGCTACCGTCATTAAAATCCCCAAAAAGAAGAGTATAGACGGCATCTCTATTTTAGTTAACGCTCTAAAGGTAGGACTTTCGTGATGTTCAACTGGTTTTTCTTGAACATATTCCTTATTTTCATCTTTTTTAACAACTCCAACATAAGCTAATTTAAACTGTCTTACACTAATTGTCTCTGCAAACAAAGCAACAATACCAAGTGACAGCATCATTCCAATATATGGCGGTAAGTGAAATATAGTTTTAAAAATCGGTACAAAAACAATCATTGCTAAACCTAAATAAAGCATTAATGACGCTTTTGAATTTATCACTCCATTCTCCTCTGGCAATTCAAAATTTCCTTTAAAAGGTTTCATGAAACTTGCTATCAGCGTTGGGATAATCATACAAATCAATGATGGAATAAGTAAATATTCCATCAATTTTATAGCAGTTACTTTATTCCCCATCCACAACATTGTAGTTGTTACATCCCCAATTGGTGACCAGGCACCACCAGCATTTGCACAAATAACAATTATACCAGCGAACCAAATACGATCTTCTGGCTTACTCAATAATTTACGTAGAATTGTAATTAAAACTATCGTTGCTGTAAGATTGTCGATAATAGCAGAAAGCACAAAAGCTAAAAACGCAATCACCCATAAAAGTGTGCGTTTTTTATTTGTTTTAATAAAGCCTTTAATGGCTGAGAATCCGTGAAAATGATCAATTATTTCTACAATGGTCATTGCTCCTATCAAGAAAATCAATATTTCACAGGTCTTTCCAAAATGATGCAGTAAAGTTTCATCCATCAAATGACTTCTTTCTACGCTACTCATCCCTGTAATATCCATTAGCTGATGTCCAGCTGAATCAAACCACATTGTAAAATCATCTAAACCAATAGAAACTCCTGCCCATGCAAAAGCCATCATTAACAGAGATGGTACAAGTTTATCTACTTTTAGACTGTGCTCAAGAGTAATTCCTAAATACCCGAGTATGAAAACAAAAACAATAAATAATTCCATAATAAATAGTGTTTACCCCAATATCAAATAGTTAATCCAATATGATTCTCAAGGTTTTCTCTTCAATTTTAGTTGTGTTATAAATAATTTCATGACTGCTCACTAAAGCTAGGTCAAAAGTATTTTGTAATATCTAAACCCTAGCCACTTAAATAAACTTCCAAGGAAGCCATATTAAGATTTCTGAATTTTATATAAATTCTTCACTGATCATTACAGTAAAATTTTCGCACAAAAGTATAAAACAATTTCATTCAAAACTTCACTCCTTATTACTTTATTCATGGTCGAATTATAATTCCTGAAGAAGAGTCTCTTTTTGAGCCAGTTACAGACGACCATACGTTGATTTTTTCTTGCCATTTAAGCACTCCTAAAAAAGCAAAACCTATTGCTTCTTTAAAATCAACTATATTTTCCTCTGGTACAACTATTTCACCCTCCGAATAAAATTGTATTCTTTTTATTAAAAAATGGTTTTTTGCGCCTCCTCCTGTGACTAAAGTCGTTTTTGAATTCGTTTTATTTAGAGCATTTCCAATTTGAAATGCAATATGCTCGTAAAATGTTCTGATTTTATCTCGAATCGGTATTTCAGGGATTAGCATTGGATAAATTTGCTCCTCCACCCATTCCCATCCTAAAGACTTTGGCCCTTCTTCTTCATAAAACTGAAGTGAATTCAATTGATTTAATAAATCCTGATTAATTGCTCCGTGTTTACCAAAATCACCATTCTCATCATATTCCTTTCCTGTTTCACGCATCAATTCATTAATAACAATATTCACAGGACAAATATCATAAGACAATACTTTTTCATCTTTCTTAAATGAGAAGTTACTGAAACCACCAAGGTTCAGAAATGTATCGGCATAATTAGCAAAAAGTAAATGATCTGCAACAGGAATTAACGGAGCTCCATTCCCACCTAGCGCAACATCTTTAGTTCTGAAATCTACTATTGTCGGAATATTCGTATTGACGGCTAATTCTGGACCATTTCCAATTTGCAAGGTATATCCTTTTAAAGGTTGATGAAAAACAGTTTGTCCGTGACTGGCAATAAAATCAATTTGAGATGGAGCAATAGCTATTTCAGAAAGGAAAGTATTTACTTTTTCAGCATAGAATCTACCTAAAGAAGAGCTTAAATCAATCAATTCATGAGCGGGTAATTGAAATGCTTTCTTTAAAAGAGTTAGCAGGTTTTGCTCAAAAGGAAAAAGTGTTGCATTGTTCAATGTAAATCTCCATTGATCAGAATCACTTAAGTTAAAAGTCACATCTGCAACATCTAGACCATCCAAAGAAGTACCCGACATCAACCCTACAACACGAAAACTTTTCATTTCTATTGTACTTATAGTGTGTAATTTGAATAATTACGCTAATTTTACGGCTTCAATAATAAGTAAATAAATTTAGATATCATTGATATAAATAGAGCAATATATTTAAAATATTCTAAGCATTTATATCATAAAATAAAAAATAAATAGGTATGAATTTCGAATTATCAGAAGAACAAGTAGCAGTGCGTGATGCAGCAAGAGACTTTGCACAGAACGTACTGAAAGAAGGAGTTATCGCACGTGACAACGAGCAAAGATTCCCAAAAGATGAAATTAAGCAACTTGGTGAATTAGGTTTCATGGGAATGATGGTTGATCCGAAATACGGAGGTGGTGGAATGGATACCATTTCTTATGTATTGGCTATGGAAGAAATTTCTAAAATTGATGCTTCAGTATCAGTTTGTATGAGTGTTAACAATTCACTTGTTTGTTGGGGACTTGAAACTTACGGAAACGAAGAACAAAAACAAAAATACCTAATTCCTCTTGCTACAGGTGAGAAAATTGGAGCTTTTTGTCTTTCTGAGCCAGAAGCAGGTTCTGATGCAACTTCACAACGTACAACTGCGATTGACAAAGGGGATCATTACCTTTTAAATGGTACTAAAAACTGGATTACTAATGGTTCTTCAGCTTCTACGTATATCGTAATTGCACAAACTGACGCTGACAAAGGTCACAAAGGAATTAATGCATTCATTATCGAAAGAGGAATGGAAGGTTTCGAAGTTGGAGCAAAAGAAGACAAATTAGGAATTCGTGGAAGTGATACCCATACTTTATTGTTCACAGACGTAAAAATACCTAAGGAAAACAGAATTGGAGAAGATGGTTTCGGATTTAAATTCGCTATGAAAACACTTTCTGGTGGAAGAATTGGAATTGCTGCTCAAGCATTAGGAATTGCTGCTGGAGGAATGGACTTAGCGATTGCTTACTCGAAAGAACGTAAAGCATTCGGTAAGGAAATTTACAAGCACCAAGCAATTGCATTTAAAATTGCAGATATGGCAACAGCTGTAGAAACTGCAAGATTAATGGTACACAAGGCTGCATGGGAAAAAGACAATGGTCTTAACTATGACCAGTCTGGTGCAATGGCTAAACTTTATGCGTCAACAGTTGCAATGGAACAAACAGTTGAAGCTGTTCAGATCCATGGTGGTTATGGTTTCGTAAAAGAATACCATGTTGAAAGATTGATGCGTGATGCAAAAATCACTCAGATTTATGAAGGAACTTCTGAAATTCAGAAAATTGTTATTTCTAGAGGCATCCTTGGTGCATAATTGATATTTTTTTTGCAAGAATAACATCAAATATTATATGAAATGTCTCAGCGAATTTGTTGGGACATTTTTTTTTTGGGGATTTTATGAAATGGTTTGTAGTAGGGATGGTTTGCAAACCGTCCGTACCAAACCGTCCGTACTACAATCCAATGAAACCCTTTAGAATTGATAAATTATTTCTTCCTTCCCCAAAACATTTTCGCTTTATTTATGCTATTACAATTGGCAATTGAATAAGAATTTAATTATATTCAATCCTCAATAACAAAAAAGACAAATTATCAAGATATGAAAGTATATACTAAAACAGGAGACGCAGGAGAAACATCATTAATTGGAGGAAAACGTGTTTCTAAAGATGACTTGCGAATTGACAGTTACGGCACAGTAGATGAATTAAATTCATGGATTGGTTTAGTTAGAGATCACGAAGAAATCGCAAAGGATCAATTTGATCAGTTAATTGAAATTCAGGACAGGCTTTTCACTATTGGTTCCTTATTGGCAACACAGCCAGATGGAACAAAAATGAAATTACCTTTACTTCATGAAAGTGATATTGAATTTATAGAGAAATCAATTGATGAAATGAATGAAAGTCTTCCACCAATGAGACACTTTGTATTGCCAGGAGGAAAACAAATTCTTTCACATTGCCATATTGCGAGATGTGTTTGCAGAAGAGCAGAGAGACTAGCTGTAGGACTTCATGATGAAAGCGAACAATACAAAATTGCGATGAAATATTTGAACAGATTGAGTGATTATTTGTTTGTACTTTCAAGAAAAATAGCGACAGATTTAAAGATTGAAGAAATTCAATGGAAACCAAGAGTTTAGATACTTTCTAAGCATTTAAAAATTGAATTTCAAATTTCGATTTGGAATATCAAAAAATAAAATTACTTTTGCGCTCTGATTCACATAGTGATTCTCACAGATTTAGATTAACAAGATAAAAATAAACATATTATGTATTGGACATTAGAATTAGCTTCTTATTTAGAAGATGCACCTTGGCCAGCGGCTAAAGACGAATTAATCGATTTTGCAATTCGTACTGGAGCACCATTAGAAGTGGTTGAAAATCTACAAGATATTGAAGACGAAGGTGAAATCTATGAAAACATCGAAGACATTTGGCCTGATTACCCTTCAAAGGAAGATTTCTTCTTTAATGAAGATGAATATTAGACAAAATTGAATATCAAAGCCCCGACGAAAATGTCGGGGCTTTTTTGTACATAATTACGTCACAATGTCAGTTATTCACTAGTGGAATAATTTGTGCTAACTCCAATATATTAAAAATACATCGTCCACATTTAAAGTAATTAGCTTATTTTTGAGGACTAAATAACAGAACACAAAATGATAGGAGGACTATTAAAAAAGATACTTGGTGATAAGTCGGTAAAGGACCGAAAAACATTTCAGCCAGTTATAGATAAAGTCAATGAAATTCATGCAACAATCAAAAACATCAGCGATGATGAATTGAGGGCACGGACGAAGATGTTTCAAGACAAGATAAAAGAAGGAACAGCTGATATTGAAAAAGAAATTCAGGCGCTTGAAGAACAAGCAAATCATCCTGACACTGTTGTTTTAGACAAGGAAAACATCTTTGAAAAAATCGATAAGCTTACAGCAGATGTTGATGAAAAAATAGAAGTTATTCTGGAGGAATTGATGCCAGATGCTTTTGCAACTATAAAAGAAACATCACGTCGTTGGGCAGAAAACAAACAAATCGTTGTTACAGCTACAGATTATGATCATGAAATGGCAAAAACCCACGATGGTCTAGTCATTGAAGGTGATAAAGCAATTTGGAAGAACAAATGGACAGCTGCAGGAACTGATGTTGAATGGAACATGGTTCATTATGATGTTCAAATAATGGGTGGAGCTGTACTTCATGGTGGAAACATTGCGGAGATGCAAACGGGTGAAGGTAAAACTTTGGTCGCAACTCTTCCTGTATATTTGAATGCATTGGCTGGAAAAGGAGTTCACTTGGTAACTGTGAATGACTACCTTTCTCGTCGTGATAGTGAATGGATGGGACCACTTTATCAATTCCATGGTTTATCTGTTGATTGTATTGACAAACACAAACCGAATTCTGAATCACGTAGAGAAGCTTATCAGGCGAACATTACTTTCGGTACCAATAATGAATTTGGTTTTGACTATTTACGTGACAACATGTCAAGTGACATAGAGAGTCTTGTTCAAAGAAAACATCACTATGCAATTATTGATGAAGTCGATTCAGTATTAATTGATGATGCGAGAACACCATTAATTATCTCTGGACCAACACCAAAAGGAGACCAACAAGAATATGTTGCTTTAAAGCCACTGATTGAAAAAGTAGTGAGCGCTCAAAAAGCCTACATTAATAAAGTTCTTGCTGAGGCGAAGAAAGATTTAGTTGCAATTAATCAACCAAACGAAGACAAGAAAGAACAAAGAAGATTAATGGATGAAGGTGGCCAGAAACTACTTCGTGCATTCCGTGGTCTTCCAAAAAACAAAGCATTAATTAAGTTTTTATCTGAACCAGGTGTTAAAGCACACTTGCAAAAGACGGAGAACTTTTATATGGCTGAGCAGAACAAGCAAATGCCATTTATTGATAACGAATTATTTTTCGTAATTGATGAAAAAAACAATACAATCGATCTAACAGATAAAGGTATTGATTTGATGTCAGGACAAAATGATCCTAACTTCTATATCATGCCAGATATCGGATTAGAATTGGCTAAACTTGAAAATGAAGGATTAGAAGAAGAGGTTTTAGCAGATAAGAAAAATGAATTGATTCGTGATTACTCAGTTAAATCTGAGCGTATTCACAGTATTAATCAACTGTTAAAAGCTTACACTCTATTTGAAAAAGAAGTAGAATACGTTATTGCAGACGACAAAGTGAAAATTGTTGATGAATCTACAGGACGTATCATGGAAGGTCGTCGTTATTCTGATGGACTACACCAAGCTATTGAAGCAAAAGAAAATGTAAAAGTTGAGGCGGCAACGCAAACTTATGCAAGTGTTTCTTTACAGAATTACTTTAGAATGTACCACAAATTGTCTGGAATGACAGGTACAGCAGAAACTGAAGCAAAGGAATTCTGGGATATTTACGAGTTAGATGTTGTGGTTATTCCAACGAATAGACCAATGGCGCGTAAAGATCTTGAAGACATGGTTTATAAAACTGGACGTGAAAAATACCACGCAGTTATTAACGAAGTAGAAAGATTAGTTAGCGAAGACAGACCAGTATTAGTAGGTACAACTACAGTTGAAATCTCTGAGTTATTGAGTCGTATGTTGCAGATGAAAGGCATTAAACACAATGTCTTAAATGCAAAACAACACCAGAAAGAGTCAGAAATTGTAGCTGAAGCAGGAACTAAAGGAACTGTTACGATTGCTACTAACATGGCTGGTCGTGGTACAGATATTAAGTTGCGTGAAGGAGTTAAGGAAGCTGGAGGTTTAGCGATTGTTGGTACAGAACGTCACGACTCTCGTCGAGTTGACAGACAGTTACGTGGTCGTGCTGGTCGTCAAGGTGATCCAGGATCTTCTCAATTCTTTGTTTCACTGGAAGATGATTTGATGCGTAAGTTCGGTTCTGAGCGTATTGCCAAATTAATGGACAGAATGGGATTAAAAGAAGGAGAAGTTATTCAACACAGAATGATTTCAAAATCTATCGAACGTGCCCAGAAAAAAGTAGAGGAAAACAACTTTGGTAATCGTAAACACTTATTAGAGTATGATGACGTGATGAATGCACAGCGTAAAGCAGTGTACAGAAAACGTAAAAATGCACTTTATGGAGATCGTTTAGATTTAGATATTGCAAACATGTACTATGACACTATTGAGTTCATAGTTGGTAAATACAATGGAAAAGACGATTTCAAAGATTTCGAATTAGAATTATTGAGAGTAGTAGGAATTCAATCTCCAATTACAGCGGATCAGTTTAATAATCAGCCTCAAATCGACACAATTAATGCGGTTTATAACGCTTCATTAGATCGTTATGATACAAAAAATAAGAAAATCGCTAATCTAGTATTCGAGAATGTGAAACCACATTATGAGAATGAAGAAAATTGGTCGCGTCATATTCGTGTTCCCATTACAGATGGAAATAGAGGAATCGAAGTTTCAACAACTATTGCGGCGGCTCATGACACAAATGGAACATCAATCATTCGTCAATTTGAAAAAGCAATTGTTTTAGGATTAATTGACAATGAGTGGAAAGAGCATTTACGTGAAATGGATGATTTAAAGCAATCCGTTCAACAAGCACGTCATGAGCAAAAAGATCCATTATTGGTTTATAAGCTAGAGTCATTTAATCTTTTCAGAGATATGATTGACCGTTTGAATCAAGATACAGTTGAGTTCTTGGTGAAAGGTGAAATACCTATTCAACAAGAAACTGCATCAGTTCAAAACAATGCAACTAAACAAAATGACAATTACGCGCAAGCACAAGTAGCAGAGAACACACAAGCACAATCAAGCAATAGCGCCAAAAAGTTTGAAGGTAGCCAAGGTTACGATAAAGCAATGGCAAATTCTCAACAACAAAGTGCTCCGAAACAACAACCTGTTGTAGCAGAGAAAACTGTGGGTAGAAATGAACCATGTCCTTGTGGAAGTGGAAAGAAATACAAGCAATGTCACGGTAAGTAAAACCTAATCATTTGGCAAAGGTTGCAATTATTGGAGCAGGAGTAGGTGGATTAGCAAGCGCTATTCGATTTGCAAATGCCGGACATCAAGTAAGCATATTTGAAGCAAACTCACATCCCGGAGGAAAGATAAATAATCTTTCCTTGGGAGAGTTTCGCTGGGATATGGGACCCTCTGTTTTTACGGCTCCGAAATACATCGAAGATTTATACAAACTTTGTGGTAAGGACTTTTCAGAATTCAAATACAAAAGACTAGAAAACACCTTCAATTATTTCTTTAATGATGGAACGCGTTTTTCTCTCCCAGCAGAACCAAATGCAATGCTGGATGTTTTTGAAAACGAACTTGGAGAAGACAGATCGGTTGTTAAGGAATACTTAATAAAAGCGGGAAAGAATTACAACAGTATCGCTCCCCTATTTATTGAGAAATCATTACATCGATTTATACATTTGTTTACAGGTGATTTATTCAAAGCACTAGCAAGACTTCCCAAATACAAGCTAAACTCAACAATGAACGAGGAAAACAATTCCACGTTCAAAAATGAGAAGACGATTCAATTATTTAATCGTTACGCTACCTATAACGGATCAAGTCCTTTCAAATCTCCTGCAATGTTGAATATGATTCAGCATTTAGAATTAAACGAAGGCGTATTTCTCCCCGAAAATGGAATGGTTCAAATTGCCAAATCATTATACAAATTAGCACTCGATCAAGGAGCTAAATTCTACTTCAATGAAAAAGTCACTTCGATAGATACGAAGAACAATAAAGTTACCGGAATAACAACTGATCAGCGTTCAGAAGAATTTGATGTTGTAATTTCAAATATGGATGTAGCCTTTACTTACGAAAAGTTACTTTCGGAATCAATTGAAAAACCAAAAAAGACTTTAAATCAAGAGCGTTCTTCATCAGCCATAGTTTTCTATTGGGGAATTAATGGATCCTTTCCTGAATTGGATGTTCACAACATGTTCTTTTCATCAGATTACAAAGATGAATTCAAACAAATTTTTGAAAGTAAGACCCTGACCAATGATCCTTCGATTTATGTTCACATTACTTCAAAGGAAAAGAAAGAAGATGCGCCAAATGGCAAGGAAAATTGGTTTGTAATGATTAACGCACCAATAAATGAAGGACAAGATTGGGAAGCGCTAGTTCAGCAAACTAAAACCAACATGCTTAAAAAGCTAGGAAAACATTTGAACACTTCATTAGCACCATTAATTGAGGAAGAGTTCGTGATGGATCCAATATTTATTGAAAAAACATATTCTGGAGCGAAAGGTTCAATTTATGGAAATGCATCTAACAATAAATACGCAGCATTTTATAGACATCCAAACTTCAGTAAAACTTTAAGCGGGCTCTATTTCACAGGAGTTACTGTTCATCCTGGCGGTGGAATACCTTTGGCCATCAACAGCGCTAAAATTACCTTTGAATGTTATGAGGAGGATATAAAAAAGGGCAAACTATAAACCTTTAGAAACGATTCTATTCTTTTCGGCTTTATCTAATGGAAAAACAATTTTGAATTGCGTTCCATTTGAAGATTCAATTTCTAAAGATCCATCGATTTGTTCTACAAGTGCTTGAACTAACTGCAGACCTAAAGAATCTGTTTCTTCTATTTTAAATCCTTCATGCAAACCACAACCATTGTCCCCAATTTCAATATGAACATTATCGTTATCATATCTCACACTTAGGTTTATTTCACCTTCACTTCTATCTTGGAAAGCATATTTAACTGCATTGGTTACTATTTCATTTACGATTAATCCACAAGGAATTGCTTGTTGCAAATCGAACCTTAAATCAGAAAGGTCTTTTACGATTGTTATTTTAAGATCAGGATTACTCTTATAAATGCTTATAATATCATTTGTTAAACCCAATAAATAATCTGAAAAATTAATCGAGGCAAAATTCTTAGATTTATAAAGTGTTTCATGAATAACAGACATACTGCGAATTCTATTAATACTTTCTCTTAAGATAACTTTCGTACTATCGTCTTTCACATAGTTATTCTGAAGACTTAGGATACTGGATATAATTTGTAAATTATTTTTTACTCTGTGGTGAATTTCTTGTAACAAGGTTTCTTTTTCTTTTAAATATCCTGCTAATGAAACATTCAGTTTTTCAATTTCAGTGGCTTCTCCAATCTTATTAGTAAGAAAGGCTTCTCTTAAGACACCTTTATACCTTAAAATCCCAATTACTACCATCACAATCAACACAGCTAAGAATACATATCCGCCATGTCCTAGTATATATAAAGAATCGAAAGGGCTAAATATTATAATTGATAAAACTGCAAGTACTGACATTGCCGAGTAAGCAAACAATTCAACTGGCCTTAGAATAAGTATGAAAAACATAAACAATAAGTCAATAGTATAAGCTTGAAAATAAATATCAATTGAATCTTTATCAAGGACCGTTAACATATAGGCTTTAGCTACATTAAAGTAAAGAAACAAGAAGCTTTGCAGAAGAATGAAGTTAACCTTTTTTTTCTTGAGTAAATAAACAATCAATAATGAAGATATCCCTCCACCTAAACGCAACGGTATAAAATCATAAAAATAATCACCTGCAAAAAAGTAATCAAATGAAATCCAAATTATCCAGAAAGGTGCAGATATTAAAGACACGAAAAACAGATTTTCAGCAGCTTTATTATTAATAATCTTGTCCAAATCTTTATTTTATTATATAATTGAAATAAGGTAAACCAATACAAATCTAAGACAATAACTCTATTAGTTCAGAAAATAGTAGAGCAAAAAAAAGGAGCTCATCTAACGATGAGCTCCTTTTTAAAAAATATGTTATCTAATTATTTCTTCAAAGCAATAAACGCTGGGTTTTCAGCATACATGATGAACTCACGGTCATCTGCAGCATAAGCTTTAAGTGATGGATCTTTCGCGAAAGATTTCTCCAAGTTACTTACTACCTCACCGATATTGTCTTGACGAGATGCTACGATAGCTTTAAGGTAATAACCTCTTGCTGTTTTAGCATCTGCAGAAGCATCAATAGTTGATTTTGCTCCACTGTCATCTTTGTTTAACAATTGTGCTAAAGCTTTGTTGTAAGTATCTTCACTACCAAAGTTAGAGATAGCTTCTTCATATTTACCATCTTGAATGTTCAAGATACCTTTGTTATATGAAACTTCGTCTCCAGCTCCTTCAGCTTCTCCTAATAAATCTTTTGCTTTTTGACGCTCTCCATTAACACCTGCAATTGCAGCTAAGTTGTTTTTAGAAATTGCGTTTTCTTCGATTCCGTTTGCTTTATCAAAATGAGCTTTAGCTTGCGCCATGTCATTTTGCATGTAATAAATAGCACCAACGTTATTTGATGGACGGTAATCTTCTGGATTCAAACGCTCAGCTTCTTTGTATAAACGTAATTTCTCGTTCAAGTCATCAGTTAAAGATGCAGTAAATAGAATCTCTTCAACATTTAATGTATCGATGTTTGATTTAGAAAGAGCTGTTAATTCAGCATCAGAATAACCTTCTAAGTCATAAGATACAGAAATTTCAGAACGACGTTGCGCTGGGAATATATTCTTGTCTAAGTATAAATAAGTACTTAAGTCACGAATAGCTTGCTCACGAGCTTCAGGCGTTTGTTGCATATCCAAAATTCTAAGGATACGGTCTTTATCACCTTTGTCCATATCAGAAGCAGTTAAAGCTCTTTTGAAACCAACGTAATCTTCACCTTTACCAGCTGTAGAGTAGTTTGCATCATCTTGACCTTTTTCATTAGCAACTTTCTTTTTTGCTGCTAACTCCATTGTTGCTTTTTTAGCTGATTGAGAACGATCTTCAGATAACGTGTTGTTACGATTTTCCTCACCCTCTATAGAAGCATATGCCTCGATATTGATTCCTTTAATTTTAATCTTAGGATTCTTTTGAGCTGCAATCATGAAATTTTCTAAATCCTTCATGTCTGCGTCAACTTTTTCAGCTGGACGAACAACTGGACTTCCTTTTAAGTAGTTAATCTCAGCGATTTGTTTCTCTTGAGTAACTCTTTCAAATTTGTCTGTTGCAAGAATTGGACGGAAATCTTTGTTTACAAGTAATGGAGTAATGATTGTACCGTCAGCAATTTTTTGACTGTCGATTACACCTTTTTCTTTACCTTTTTTGTAAACAGCACCCGTTAGCGTTAACTCAGTAACAGCTAAATCAGGAGTATATAAAATAACGTCTTCATAAACCACTTTTCCACCTGGCTTATAAGGAATCACAGTACCATTAGCAGTTGCTTTTTCTCCAACTATTGTAACAGGTTTTAGAGGGTGCGTACCAATCATAGGAACGATCTCAGCGTAAGCTTTCTTGTTAATACCTTTTTCTCCAACATTAACATCTATCCTTACTTTTACACTATCTCCGTGCATTTCAAGAGGTGAAGGGACTACAACATAGTCCACATCCTTAATTAGATCACAACTTGTAGCTATCAAACCAGCTGCAGCAACAAATGCTAAACCTTTGATTCCTTGTTTTTTCATTATCATATTTTTTTTCTTTCCGTGTTATTGACTGCAATAATAATAATAATTTCTGCGACTTAAAAGAAGTTTAAAAGAATAATTAAATTGTCAATATTTAATACGTGTACAATATGACCTCATTTTCATCGTTACAATGGACTAACAATTCCATAATTGACTCCTTTTTTACAGGGTCAATAAATGCGGGTATAATGTCCGCAAGAGGCCTGACAACAAACATTCTGTCCTGAATTAAAGGATGTGGAATAGTGAGGTTTTCGTGGGACAAAACTACATCATCAAAATACAATATATCAATGTCAATTACCCTCGATTGATAAATGTTTTTTTTGCTTTTTTTAACTCTTCCAAGGTTTTTCTCAATCGTCTTTGTCCCTTTTAAAACCTCTTCTGGACTCAAATCTGTTTTCAGAGAAATGCAACAATTCAAAAACTTATCTTCTGATTGAAAACCCCATGCTTTACTTTGATAAATTTCAGAACAAATTGCCTTGGAATTAAGAAGCTTTTCAACTTCCGAAATAGCCAGTTCTAAATATTCTAATCTATTCCCAATATTGCTTCCTAAACCTATTACGACGTCATGCTTTTTTTTCATTCTATGTGATTTATCAACCAATTAAATAACTACTTATCCTTTTATAAAATCCTAGAATCAAAACGGAAATATAAATACTAATTTTATACTTGTTCATTTTATGAGTGCAAATCACTAAATTGCACCAATAATGAACTAATTATTACAAATAAACTAAATTATGACAAACAAAAAAGTTTCCTTTTGGAGAGTATTCTGGCCAAGTTTAATTGCTGGTGTTGTTATTATAACAATAATAATCGTGCTTTTCGCTGGTGCAATAGGTTCACTTCTGAGCAGCACACCTGTTTACTCTGTAAAAGATAAAACTATTCTTCACCTGCAGTTGAAAGGCCAGATTGGAGAAATCAGTAAAAACGAAATCAGCTTAAATAGTTTCGGGATGATTAACCGAACAGGACTAGCAGATTTATTGTACGGTTTTGAAAAAGCAGCGAAAGATGATCAAATCAAAGGCGTATTTATTGAACTTAATGGTGCAAGGTGCGGATACAGCACTGCTACTGAAATCAGGAATGCTATTAAAAACTTCGAAAAAGAATCAGGGAAATTTGTTGTTGCTTACCACAGCGGAGAGGTGGTGAGTTTAAAACAATATTATATTGCTTCAGCGGCTAGTGAAAATTATGGCTTCCACTCTACTATGTTTGAATTCCTTGGACTTGGAACAGAATTAATGTTCTACAAAGGTATGTTTGACAAGCTAGATCTTGAAATGCAAGTAATTCGTGGTTCAAATAACGACTTTAAAAGTGCTGTTGAACCTTATTTCCTAACTGAAATGAGTGATTCAAGCAGATTGCAATTACAAACTTACTTAGACAATATTTGGACAGCTGTAAAAACAAACATCAGTGCGGACAGAGGTATTTCTATTGCGCAACTAGATCATATTGCAGACAGTGGTTTGGTAAGAAGAATTGGACAAGCTGTAGAATACAAACTAATCGATGGTGTAAAATACAGAGATGAAGTCATTCAACTTTTGGCAGATAAAATTGATATTAAAAACACAGATGACTTGAACTTCAAAGGCTTTGAAAAATATGCACAAAAGAAATTTGAAGCACAACAAAAAATAGCGCATGTTAAAAAAGCAAACGTTGCAGTAATTGTTGCTGAAGGTAACGTGATCGTAGAAGGTGAAGGATTAGCTAGTAAAAACATTACTAAACTTTTGCGTGATGCCAGAAAAGATGATGACATCAAAACAATTGTTTTCCGAATTAATTCTCCTGGAGGAAGCGCATTGGCAAGTGACGAAATCTGGAGAGAAGTTAAGTTGGCCAATGAAAAGAAAAAAGTAATTGTTTCAATGGGAGATGTTGCCGCGTCAGGTGGTTATTATATTGCAGCACCTGCAAGTAAGATATTCGCCGAAGAAACTACAATTACAGGATCTATTGGAGTATTTGGAGTAATTCCTTACACTGGAAAAATGCTTGAAAACAAATTGGGATTATCTTTCGATAGAGTGAGTACAAATCAACATGCTGTTTTAAGTACAAATCAAAAACTTAGTGAAAAAGAATTCAGCATGGTTCAAGAAGAAGTAGATCACATTTACGCTTCATTTTTGAAAGTTGTTGCTGAGGGAAGAGGAATGACAGTAGAACAAGTGAACGCTATTGCTAGAGGACGTGTTTGGACAGGAGTTGATGCACTTCGCGTTGGATTGATAGATACACTTGGTGGAATTCAAGATGCAATTGCTTATGCTGTAAAAGACGCCGGAATTAAAAATCCTATCGTTCGTTATTATCCAAAAGTTGAGAAAGAAGCTTGGGTAGAACTTATTGAATCTTTCGAAGAGGAAGAAAATACGGTACAAGGAAATGTTATTCCAGCAGAATTGACAGAAATGTACAAACGTATCAAGCAAGTTGAACAAATGTCAGGAATTCAAGCGCGATTGCCTTATGAGCTAATTTGGTAAGCGTACGCTAAAAAATTATTATATTAAGAGGAAGGGAAACCTTCCTCTTTTTTTGTTTTACAAATCATGAAACACCCAAAAGTCAACAAAACAAAGCTATTTTAGATCTTAGAAATAATTTTAGGGAATAGTAATGCTCAAAAATCGAAAAAGCAATTGTAATTTTACGGAGTACTTTTAATAAAGTAAATCATGATAAAACAGATCACTAAGTATTCAATTGCGCTCCTTCTTTCTTTAATTATTACATGGAGTATTGGACTTATTGTTATCACTAACAAGCACTACATGGAAGGTCCGTGGATTACTTGGGTTTATGGAATCATCAACGCTGTTCTTGCTACTGGACTATTCACATTGATTCTTTTTCCGTTGTACTACTTAGGTCGGAAATTTAAAATCACTCGGATCTTAATCCATATACTTTTTAGCACTGTTCTTCTTTTAGAATTGATTTCTCTTTTCTACTTTACCATGACCCTCGAATTATTGGGAAGCACAATTTTCCAATTCAGTTGGGATCAAGCCTCCATAATTTTAGAAAATTATTTCATTTTTAAATGGTATTATCTTCTTTTACCCTTCCCAGTTCTACTTTACTTTCTTTTTATTCGCTTGATCAATTTCAAAAAAGACCGTTTGGTTTTCTATCTTTTATTGGCCGCTGGAATTCCTTCTTTACTAATGGGATTACAAATCGAAAGAGAAAATGGCAGCTTTTCAGAAGTTTCCAAAAATAAAGCCATTTACTTTGTTCATTCAGTTTTGTTCAATCAAAAAGAGGAACGAAATAGTGTGTTTCCAGAAGATGTTGCTTTTTATCAGAAAACAACAAATCCAAAACTCCAAAGTCAAGATTATCCGCTTTATCATTCCACAGATCAAGAAAACACGCTGAAGCCATTTTTCGATTTAAAAGAAACTCCGCCAAACATTGTCTTTTTAGTAGTAGAAAGCTTGTCTTCTTCATTTAGTGGTCCAGAAGCAGATGAAATTAGCTATACACCTTTCTTAGATTCTTTATCGGAGTTTAGCTTGTATTTTGATAATTCCTTAGCAACTTCAGAACGATCGTTTGCCGTTTTGCCTAGTATGCTCGGTAGCTTACCCCACGGAAAAGCAGGATTCACAAACAACAAAGCCGGATATCCAAACAACGAAACTTTGGCAACTTGGTTATTTAGTAATGGTTATCAAGGAGATTTTCATTTTGGAGGATATGCACGATTCGATTACATGGATTTATTCATGAATAATCAAGGATTCAAAAATATTTACGATAGAAAAGAATACAATTACGAAGGCACCGGATTACAAACAAGTATCGATTCAATACCATTTGGAATTCCTGATAAGCAATTTCTTCAAAGCGTGATTGAGAAAACAAAAGAAAGAAAATCGAGTGCTCCATTTATGGATGTGTATTTGACGCTTTCCATGCACTATCCTTATATGATTGAAGATCATAATGCTTATTACGAAAAAGTTAGGAAAGTAATTGCCGCATCTAAAGCCGGTGAAAACACAAAAAAGAAACACCTTAAATATGTTGCAGAATTTGCCACTTTCCTTTATACAGATGACGCCCTAAACGCTTACTTCCATGAACAGAAAAAGCTGAAAGCGCACGAGAATACGATATACATTATATTAGGAGATCACATGATGGGCGAAATTCCGCAAGGGAGTCACATTGAAAAATACCGTTCTGTTTTAATGATCTATTCACCGTTATTAAAAAAGGCAACACACTTTAAAGGAGTAAATTCACATTTAGACATAGCGCCATCTTTTTATACCTTATTACAAGAAAAATATAAATATCCCGAATTAGATTCTGTAAGTTGGTTAGGAAAAGCCTTTGATACCTCAAGGGTCTTTCAATCGAATCGGGATATTTTATTTATGCTGAATGACAGAAGAACTGAAAACATACTTCATAATAATCACTATTATTCCAAAGGCAAACTATACAAACTTGGTGATCGATTAAGTATTACAGAAATAAAAAATGATGAAAACGAGAAACTACTTGCTAATTTATTGGCTGCCTCAACGATTGTGCATGATGAAGTTGTGAGCAACAACATACTTATTCCATATAAATCGGATTTAGAGGTCCTAGAAACGATTAACAAGAAACTTGAGATTGATGATAAAGTAGAATACAGCAGTATATACAGCACCATTTTAGTAAAACCTTACAAGGAAATTATTTTTGACATCAATTTAAAACTAGTCAAAGGCTGGACTCAAGACGAAGAAGATGAAAATCATCCTATATTAGTTTGCTCTATCAAAAGAGGCGAAGAAAGTATTTTCTGGGATAAACTGGATCTCAAATTAGCCGATATGCCTATTGAAAAAGATAGACAATTAAACTATTTGGTTAAAAGCAATATGGACTTCGATTTATTACCAGGCGACAAAGTTTCACTATATTTTTGGAATAAAAACATGTCTAAAACTAAGTACGAAGCTTTATTGCTGCCAATAATTGTAAAAGCAAAAGAGAAATGAACCACTTTGGACTGAAAGGAATATAGGTTTAAATGAGAATGGAGTATTTAGGTTTTAGATGTTAGACATTAGATTTTTAGACATTAGATGTTAGATGTTAGACTTTAGATTCTAAATGTTAGACATTAGAATTTTAGACGTTAGATTTTAGATGTTTGTCAATTTTTGTCTTTTGTGTACAATCTATTGTTCGATTTATTTTTTTTTAGGAGCTAAGGCGCATAGTTTTAACTATTTCTGAGACCGACAGAAGGGCTTAAATTTAGATATTCTTTTGGAAGCCTTTTCCGCCTACTCCTCCAATTTACATGCTTAATAACTATGTCGCTAAATGCAGAAGTATGAGCTTCCAAGGTCGCTATACTTTTACATGCGCCATGTCATCAAGTGCTGTAAGATTTCCGTATCCGCCGGGGCTTGGGTTAATGCTTCGAGAACTGCATAAATGTGATAAATACAGAATGAATACCGATGATTTGACAGTGAATTGACGAATAATGAGATTATTTGATGACCAAAAATATTTAAGTTTTAATTCCAAAAGAACGTAATGTCATTTTTTTAATCCCCGAATCTTTGATTTATTGAATCATTGAATTTTTGAATTTTTCAATCCCCTAATCTTTCAATTTTTGATTTTTTGAATCTTTGAATTCTTGAATTCTTGAATTCTTGAATCTTTAAATGATCAAACTACCTCCACTCTAAAGTATTCATAAACTCATAAAGATCACTCTTTACGAAATCCAGTGTTGGTTTAATGGAATCATAATTTGGCAGCGTATTGAAGTAAACCACACCACTTATAAATCGGCTGGTGCTATCAGTTAAATAAAACTGGAATGGAGAAGCTACGTTGCCTTGTAATTCGAAAAGGGTTCCAAAAACACGTGCATCATTTCTAATAAATGAAGTATCGAGAATGGCAGTTGCTTTCACTTTGTGTTCTCCTACTTTATCGATGGCATAATTAACGTAAACCGCTAATGAAGTATCCATTTCAATTCTACTCAGGTGAAGCGTTCCATTCAATTTAGTCAACTTAACATCTCTATTGCATGTAGAACCTTCAACATTTTGGACATTAAAATAGCTTGGCTTATTGAATGAATATCCACAACTGTCAGTAAAGATTTCGTAAGTACGTTCTGGAAAATTAAGTTCTAAAAATGTGGAAGGTTTAGGAACAAAGTTTTTATCATTATTACATGAAGCAATTAAAAATAATCCCAATAAAGCCAACCCTACATTTTTCAACATAACTTATTTACTGTTTAATGATCTTAATCGTCTTCACTCTTTTCTTGTCAGAAGATTCTACAACAAACTTAAAGTTTTCGAAAATATAAATTTCATTGTTACGCAAAATCCTTCCAGATTGTTCAATTAAAAATCCTCCGATTGAATCAGATTCTCCTTTAACTTCTTCGAAAGCCTTACCGTCAATTTCTAAAACTTTATACATATCAACCAAAGATGTTTTTCCTTCAAAAAGATATGTTGAATCATCTAATTTTGTGTAAACGATATCTTCATCGTCAAACTCATCCGTGATTTCACCAATAATTTCTTCAAGTACATCCTCCAAAGTCACTACACCAGAAGAACCGCCGTATTCATCTACAACAACGGCCATGTGCATTTTCTTCTCTTGAAACTCCTTTAGTAGATCATCAATTTTCTTGTTTTCAGGAACAAAAAACGGTTGACGAATAATAGCATTCCACTCGAAATCTGCTGGTGCATTAAGGTGTGCTAATAAATCTTTAACGAAAAGAATTCCTGTTACATTATCAAAAGTATCTTTAAAAACAGGTATTCTTGAGTATCCTGAATTCAAAATAAGCTTCATAACCTCTTCGTAAGACAACTCTTCATTGATGGCAATTGTGTCTACTCTTGATCGCATCACTTGGCGCACATCTGTGTTTCCGAAATTTACAATTCCTTCAAGTATTCTTTGTTCATCAGCTGTGGTATGTTCCTCACGTGTAAGGGCGATTGCATTCTCCAAATCATCGGTAGAAACATCAATTTGACGTTTTCTAGCATATTTTAAAATGATATCCGTTCCGTTAACAAGAAACATTCTCAACCAAGAAAACGGTGGTATTTTACCCACTACACTTAAAGGTGTGGTCATTAATCTCACCAACTTCAAACTATTTCTATTGGCATAGACTTTAGGTATTACTTCGCCAATCAATAAAAGCACGAAAGTAATTCCTCCAATTTCAATTGTTGTTCTTAAATAATCAACGCCAATAAAATTAGGATTAACTGGATATATCTGACTAAATATGTAACTAGATAAAATTACTATTGCAACATTCACGAAATTATTCGCGATTAAAATAGTAGCGAGTAAACCTTTCGGATTATTCAAAAGTCGCAAGGATGTTTCTGCTGCAGGATCTGCAGAGTCTCTAATTTCTTCTTTGTCTTCTGGAGTAAGCGAGAAAAATGCCACTTCGGAACCTGAAACCAATGCTGAGGTAACAAGAAGCAATATAAGTACTAAAATTGAAATCCAAAAACTCATACCGAAATCCGGGGGAATCGATAATAAAATAGAACTAAGGGGGTCTGTATCGTCCATTAAACTAATGCTTTAAAATGGTAAATCGTCATCATCATCTTCAGACAATCCTCCGCTCATCGGCTTAGGTTTTTCTGGAGTATTTCCAGTATTGAAATCAGGCTGTTTAGAACTATTCGTGTTTTCGCTTTTACTAGACAACATTGTCATGTTATCAGCAACAACTTCTGTGCTGTATTTTGTAGCTCCAGCTTCATCTTGCCATGAACGTGTTTTCAATTTACCTTCGATATAGACTTTTTGTCCTTTCGTAAGATATTTCTCCACCACATCTGCAAGGCCTCTCCACACTACAATGTTATGCCAATCTGTAATATCCCTGCGTTCTCCAGTTGTCTTATCAGTATAGTTTTCAGACGTAGCAATAGAAAAACGAGCCAATTTTGTCCCATTTTCTAAAACACGAATCTCTGGATCCTTTCCTAAATTACCAATTAATATAACTTTGTTAACGCTTCCTGCCATAATTGCAAAAGTAAAAAATAATTCACTTAAATATACATACAATATTTGTAAAAAATTAATAATCTATAAATTAGGGTTGTTTTGGTTTATGGGGTAGCAGTTTGGAGTGGTTCTTACGAAGAAATTTTAGGTGGACTTTAGTGGTTATTACATTTATATAAATGTCTAACTCGTTTTTGTCAATATTTAAGACTTGCTAATTAAATTATATGCTTATCCGCTTCTTTACCCCAAATCATTCCAACGATATTGAGTTGATATAGACATTAGCCTCATAAATAAATCATCAAAATACCTTCTATTAAATTTGTACACATATTCATTAAGATAGTTTCCCAGGAAATCCTCATCTATCCCATGATAAATATCAAGTAATAGTTTCTTGGCATTACTAATGGATGTGTGAACCCAAGGAAGTATTGCATTCACTTGGTTTTTAGGGATTTTTTGGCTTTTGTGATTGTAACTCTTATTGAAATTTACATAGCTTGTTGAATCATCTGTAGTTATACAACTATTTTGGCTCTATATGAAATACTGTGGGTAATCAATTTTAATCCTTCTAAAAATTAATAGTTCTACTACGAATTTAACTGTAACCTAAACGAGTTGTATTTTAAAGTATTTATCAAAATTATCATTTC
>Ga0307486_1000594_pt1 | contig 31942 bp, 23 predicted proteins | sample CBIW02metaG_FD_203663 | JGI IMG/M metagenome (GOLD analysis project Ga0307486, IMG submission 203663) | Sea-ice brine microbial communities from Beaufort Sea near Barrow, Alaska, United States - CBIW 0.2 | ecosystem: Environmental > Aquatic > Marine > Coastal | place: USA: Alaska | collected... | reverse complement strand
GATTTCTCGATCACCAGGTAGATCGAAGGACGCAGTATGTGAGAAAGCTGGGCCCAGACAATATTATGGGTAGCCTTGTAGATGGCGATATGGAAGGCAATGTCATAATCGCTATGCAGACGGCGCTCTTCCGGGCGGCTGGCATTGTGCAGATTTTCCCCCATACCCTCGAAGGCTTCCTCAATGGCGACCAGATCGCGTGCCTTGGCGCGCTTGGCGGCGGTCATAGCGACATAGGGTTCGACATCCAGTCGAAAAGCGAGGATTTCACACTGGATTTTTGGGTTGGGGGAGGCATAGCGTGTCATCCACTCGGTCACCATCGGGTCGAGAATTTTCCATTCTTCATACTCCCGGACCTTGGAGCCATGACCGGAGATACGCTCGATGATACCAACATCCACCAGTTGTCGCAGGTCGCTACGTACAGCGGAACGGTTGATGGCAAATTGCGCGCAGAGCTCGACCTCCTTGGGGACGAAGTCCCCCGGCTTGTAATGGCCCGAGAAAATAGCTTCAGCCAGGAAGTCGGCCACACTAGGCCGCGGGGGTATCTTCTGTTGCTTGTTTTTCACGAGCCGCGTATCCGATTAAAATTCAGCATATCGTGGGGTATGTTGGACATTTCGTCAATATGACCTTTGTTTCAGGTCTGATGGTTCCTTCTGAAAGAATGATCTTGCCCAGCAATTCCTGGGCTTTTGGTTTCAGGCCGCTTGAGGCCAGCTTCTTTGCATCTTTCTGGGTTTGCCTGGTGTAGACCAACTTCCATGTCACCAGTCCAGCCCCTCATCGATCAGTAAAAGGTAAGCCTCCGGTGACCCCCTCTTGGACCGAATGCCTTTAATAACGCTTTTACCGGCCTTCCCGTCTTAGTGAAGTGGTTGAATGGATGTGACCAGCCCAGTTAAGGAATAATACCCTGAACCTGGAGAACCTACATGATCACAAGAAAGCTGTACTCAAAAGAATTTAAGCTGGACGCCATCAGCCTTGTGCTGGAGCAGGGATATTCAAGAGCCCACGCGGCGCGCAGTCTGGAGATCAACCCAAACATGCTGGGGCGTTGGATAAAAGAGCATGAATCGGTCGATGGGCAGGCTTTCAGAGGGAACGGCAAACTGACCGGACAGGATAGTTGACGCCGAACAAGCGTGCCACTTGAGGAATTCAATCCATAAAACAGAGTGTCATCGGTTCCCGGGTTGAAGTGGTTCAATGACGAAGGCGTTTTGATCGGGCGCTTCAAGGATCGTCTACTGATGAGTGAGCGGGGGCCGACCTGCAGACAGCCAGGCCCACATGCCTGCAAACAGGCCACAGTAAAGAGACCCGATATTCCTGATCGACTTAATCGTAAGATCAACGCCAGTCGTCCAGCCCATGCCAGGCGTGGTGCGGCGATATCACATACATCCGGGCGGGCCAGCGATGGTTGCGGAAGAAAAGCTTAAAACACTGTCCGGGATTAGTTGACCACTACAAAAAGGCTTCGCGGTAGCAAAAGCTGTTTTGCCACCACGAAGAAGGAAAAAGGAGTGAGAACTAAGGTCAACATTTCAGCCTGTGAAAAATAATGAAAAACCACTACTGCCGGGCTCCACACACAAGTTTTGTTCCATCGTCGACGACAGAGTCATTGAAGGCAACTCTATAAGGACTGCTCAAGCATCCAATAATAATCCTCTTCGCTTGCGATGCGTGGATTAGTCTTATGGGTATGGTCAGCCAGGGCACCTTTAATAATCTGAGGGAATAACTCTCGCTTCACACCCAGCTCTGTAAGTCCCTTCGGTAAATTCAGTCGGTCACTCATCTCTTGAATAGCGCGCCCGATTTCCTCAGGCCCCTTCAGCTGCATAGTCTGAGCAATGCGATCAAGCTTGTGTTCCTGCCTCATAGAATCGCAGTCGGAGTTAAACTCAATAACAACGGGCAGAAATATTTTGTTTAGCGTGCCATGGTGTAGACGCGGATCAATGCCACCTAACGAATGACTTAAACTATGCACACACCCTAAACCTTTCTGAAAAGCCAATGCCCCCTGCATCGAAGCACTCATCATATTCATTCGTGCTTCGCGATCGTCAGGGTTACGAGTAGCGCGCTCAATATTCAGCCAACCCCGGCGCAGTCCATCCAGCGCTATCCCATCAGCTGGCGGGTTGAAAGCGGCTGACATAAACGTTTCGAGACAGTGAGCTATGGCATCCATGCCTGTTGCTGCCGTCATAAGAGCTGGCAGACTCAAGGTTAATTCAGGATCACATATAGCAGATTTAGGCACCAGGTATGGCGATAAGAGGCCGACTTTACGCCCATCTTCAAGTATCAGGATAGCGCCTCTCCCAACTTCACTACCCGTGCCAGCAGTCGTCGGAATGGCAATAATCTGTGCTGTTGCAGCTGTGATTCGCTCCGCGCCGCCTTCAACTACTGCAAAATTTCTCAGGGGTCCTTCATGTGTTCCGCAAATGGCCACACCTTTTGCAAGGTCAATGGAGGAACCACCGCCAATGGCAATAATTCCATCGAAGCCTCCCTTGCGATATTGATTCGCCGCCTGCCGGACTGCAGTTTCATTGGGATTAGGGGGCGTCTGGTCATAAATCGTCACATTAGGATCCCGAAGGTGCTTTAAGACCTGATCAACAATACCGGCAGCTCTGACTCCCGCATCAGTTACGACCATCGGATGCCGAATACCGAGACGGTCACACTCCGCCTGTAGTAACGAAGATGCCCCAAAATCGAACTGAATTTGAGTGACGTAATTAATGATTGCCATTTAGTTACCTTTAGAATTATTAATGTTTTGGGTTTCAACCTACTAGTACGCTACAAACGCATCCACTTAGACATCATGGGCTTGTCGCTGTCAACAACAGTGGCCCTTGCCGCGTGGGGCAGCCGCCTGGATTCTGGATTACATTGGGAGACAGTGAAGACATCCGTCAGGGCGACGAGGGAAGTGCCAGCGCTCTCCGGGGAGCCGCTCCGTACCTCTGTCCGCCGGATTCAGCCAGCTCTGGGTGGCATGCAGTTGAACGATGCGCTGTGCAGGCTTTTTGCAAATTGAGTGCTGAAGGCTCAGTCTCCGGCTAATGAATCGAACACACTGTCATACTGTTTATTGAACCAACAAACACAAAAAGGGACATGTAATGAAACTCAAAGATTCCGTTGCCATTGTTACTGGCTCCTCCTCTGGCATCGGTGCAGCTATTGCCCGTCTGTTTGCAGAACACGGTTGCCATGTGGTGATCAACTTCAGTAACAACGAGGAGGGTGCCCGCACAGTGGCCTCTGATTGCGAAAAGTACGGGGTTAAGACTCTGATATACCGAGCTAATGTGGCAGAGGACACCGAGTGTCGCACCATGGTGGATGCCGCGCTGAAAAGGTTTGGCCGCATAGATATTCTGGTTAATAACGCGGGTACCACAAAGTTCTGCAACCACGATGACTTAGGCGGTCTCGACAAGCAGGATTTTCTTGACCTGTATACCGTCAATGCGATTGGACCTTTCCAGATGGCCCGCGCTGCGGAAAAGGCTCTGCGAGCCAACGGCTCTGGTCACATTATAAACATGGCTTCGATTGCTGGTTTGTCGGGCACCGGCAGCTCCATCGCCTACGCTGCCTCCAAAGGCGCGCTAGTTACCATTACTCGCTCGCTCGCTCGCGTGATGGGCCCCGAAGTACGAGTGAATGCTGTTTGCCCTGGCTTTGTTCAGGGCGAATGGCTAATGAAAGGCCTTGGCGAAGATAAATACAATACGTTGCTGGAAACGACCAAGGCCTCTGCACCACTGCACGATACGGCCTCGCCGAAAACCGTGGCAGATGTATGTCTGGGCCTGATCATCGGCGGTGATCTGACCACCGGCGAAACCATTCTCATCGACGGTGGGGCACATCTGGGAACGGCCCCGGTAAGTCGCTGAACGCAAAGCGCTGTAACGGGCAATCATATAGTGCATGATTGCCCGTTTTGCCGGGGCAAAGCGTCATACCCTGTTTCTGGTACCCATTCTGTTTTCAATCGCCTTTGCGGCTCATGCTACCAACGAAGCCGTTTGCGTACAGCAACCGCCGATAAGCGTTGCTGGCATATTGAGAGCCTCGATCCGAATGGACGACCAAACCCGCTTTCGGTTGCCGCTGCCAGATGGCCATGTTCAGAGCGTCTGTCACCAGCTTGGCGTTCATCCGTGACCCCATGCTCCAACCGACTATCCGCCGGCTGAATAAATCGATGAAGACCGCCAGATACAGCCAGCCCTCCCGGGTCCAGATGTAAGTGATGTCACCAACGTATGCCTGATCAGGCTCAGCAGCGCTAAAGTCTCGTGCCAGTACGTTGTCGAACACCGGCTGTTTATGGTCGCTGTTGGTGGTTACCTTAAACTTCCTCCGGTACCGGGCTTTAACGCCTGCTTCACGCATCAGCGACCGCGCCTTTCGCCGACCCACTGGATAGCCCAGGGCGTTCAGAGCGTGCTTCATCCGCCTGGAGCCATAGCTCTTGTCGCTACTTTGAGCGACCTCCTTCACAGCCTCAATCATCGCCTCGTGCTCCGCATTCGGCAGCCGTTCGCGTTGACGTTGGCAGTACCGATAATAGGCATTGCGACTGACACCCAAGAGCCGACTCATTACGTCGACTGGCCAGGTCTTCTTATGCTGGGTGATGAACGCGTACTTTAATGCGTTTCCTTGGCAAAGAAGACCGTCGCTTTTTTTAGGATGTCTTTCTCCATTTTCAGGCGGCGATTTTCTTCTCGCAACTGGCGAATTTCCAACTGGTCAGCGGTCAGTTTGCCGTTCCCTCTGAAAGCCTGCCCATCGACCGATTCATGCTCTTTTATCCAACGCCCCAGCATGTTTGGGTTGATCTCCAGACTGCGCGCCGCGTGGGCCCTTGAATATCCCTGCTCCAGCACAAGGCTGATGGCGTCCAGCTTAAATTCTTTTGAGTACAGCTTTCTTGTGGTCATGTAGGTTCTCCAGGTTCAGGGTATTATTCCTTAACTGGGCTGGTCACATCCATTCAACCACTCCATGCTGATTCCTCGTGGAATGAGTGAGAAGGTCAGTGTGTGCAATCGGCGAGCCGGAATGTAGGTGCTGATTTATTGGCGCTTACCCCACAAGTGGCGTAAAACGTGTAAATATTGGTTTTAAAAGGGTTTTAATCTTTTTAGCACAGTGGTCATAAGCTGTTGAAAAACACACTTTATGCCGACTAACATCTCATCTCACCGTGTAAAATTACCGCCCTCCGAAGGCAGTGGTCACAGGTTCGAATCCTGTCGGTCTCCGGGGCCAATTAAACAGTTTAGACCGGCTCTTGGGCGCCATTCTGTCTCTCTAACCGAACGAAAATTCTCGATTTTTAAGTGCCTAATTATAGCCATCGCTAAACACCTTGAGGTCTTACAAAATTAGATGTCAATGTATGGCCAACCCCTCAACCTTTTGTGGGGGATTAACCGAACACACTAAAAAATGTCAAAGGAAGGCCATTCTATGTGACATGGCTGGATATGTTGCCATCTTAACGAGTAGCGGCTTTCTTCACTGCCAAGCCGCTAAAGAAACAGACATGCCTCTTTTAGGTTAGCCAAACACATACGGCCCGTTAGTGCCTTCGCTCTGCCAAAAACCGACATTTCACGGTTAAAAACAAATACCGCGCTACCTCAAATAGCGTCAGCAAAACCTAGAATTTGCATTTCACCGTCCGCAACATCAATCCACCCCCAACGCCTTAAACACCGCATCCACCGGATCACCATAAAAGCTCGTCTGGAATTTGGTGAACAGCGCTCCAGGAACGGTAGGGATATCCGCTGCACTGGTAATAGGCAAAGCCACGCGCTTGCCGCCGCCATCAAACGTTACCTGCAGGCATTCGGCCAAGCTTTGAACAGGATTAACGCTGCCGCCGAGGCTCATGTCTCCAAGCACGACCAACTGCGACTGTGTCGGTCGCCCCATAATGCCAGACGCAAAGGCAACCATGCTGGGCAACGCCAGAGACTGGATGGGGCCGCCGTTTTGCAGGTCAACGAGGTGCACGTGGAAATCGTGTTCCAGTACGCGGGAGGCGCCGGAGATTCGGGTTATATTGGCCTTAAAAAAATCGAACGCCATTTTCACCTGCTCTCGTAACGGCGGCAGGCTCCATAAACCCGAGGTCGCGAGTTTGCCTGAGCCCTTTGTAACCTGAAGTTCCATTCGATACAGGCTGGGCACGCCCTTAGCGCTAACGCCAACCAGATGCACTACACCCGGCTTGCTGGGGCCTTCGGGAATCAACTTTCCCCCGCCCTGCTCTTTTACCGTCACGAAATGCTCTTCCAGGGTGTCATTGTCGATGTAGCTAAAATGCACATCGTAAAACTCCATGCCACCGATTTTCTTGAGCTGTTCCTTCACCCGCCTGCGAACTTCCAAAGCATATTCCAGGCACTTTTGCACCGCAGCCTTATCAAACTCACCGTGGGGGTACAAAAGTTTCAGCAGCCCTGAAACCGTTTTTCGTACCGCAATAACGTCACGCTGGTTCAGGTTACTGCCCAACTTAAAGTGCTTGTCCAGAGCATCCGCAAAGCTGCGCTTGCGCATCTCCCGGAAAAACTCGGCCAGGTAATCCACAATCAAACCGTAGCGATTGGTGAAAAACTCCGGTCGCATCTTGGGGATTTCCCAGCCAGGAATGTAGGCGTGGAACCGATCAAAGAACGCAGCATCAATCATCTGGTCGGGGAACGGCGCCAGCAAATGGCTGGTTTTCACCAAGGATTCAACGGACTGGCTAATGTTGCCGATAAACACCATGGAAGCATTAGCCTCCATCTGCTCTCGACCACGGGCGAAGGAGCCAGACGCCATAAAATCCTTCATTATCTGGACGCCGTCTTTATCCTTGAAGGAGATTCCCGCCACTTCATCAAAGGCTACCAAATCCCACAGCCCTACCAAGCCAATTTTGCGGCTGCTCATGTTGTAGAACAGGTTGGCAACCGTGGTTTGGCCGCCAGACACCAGAATACTGTTGGGCGAACACTCTTTATAGATGTGGCTCTTGCCAGTTCCCCGAGGGCCCAACTCACAAACGTTGTAGTTGTTCTCAACAAACGGAATCATCCGTGCCAGCAAATGCCACTGCACCATCTCGCTCAGCGCTGCCGGCTCCATGCCAATAGACCGAATCAGCGTTTCCCGCCACTGATCAACCGTCAGCGCAGCCCGGCCAGCGAACAGCTCAGGCATGTTCATATTGGGCATCTGGATGGCTTTCAGAGTACTTACGCCAAACGGTGACCCCTTCTGCCCCTCTTCGTGGTAGTAGCTGAGTGTTGCAATTGCCCAAATACCACCTACCAAAAGTTTCTCGTTTTCCTTAACGATACCGACGCCAATCTCGGCATCTTTGATACCCAGGTTAGAGAATGCCGCTTCGTAGCAATCCTTCTTTTCATTCAAGCGAACCGTTACCCGGTCGATAATTTTAAAACTACCGCGTTCACGGACCAAGGACTTAACCTTTTCAGCTTCATCCGGACGCACATAGTTTTCAGACAACACCTTTTTGACGTTACGCAGGCCCGCTTCAATCACTTCCGCGTCATCCGATGCGCAGTACATGCCCAGTAAATACTCCAACACGTACACAGGCACGTTCGCGCCTTCTTTGATCTGTTTGGTCAGATCCTTGCGCACCACCCGGCCCCCGAAGTGCTCATTAAGTAACTGGTCCAGATCCTTGTCGGCCTGCATGGTCAAATCGTTCATGTATCTCTGCTCTGATGATTCGTGCATCGGGTAGCGGGGTTTACATCGACCGCTGCCTCAAAAAAAGTCGTCGGTAAAAGCCAAGTCAATCACTACACGGTAGCGCTCAATTTCTGTGTTCAGATCTTTGTCCCGCAATATCAGGAAATAATCACGTTTACGGTCAAAGCCCTTGCCTGACAGGGACAATCGAACCTGCTTGACCCGCTCGGCCATCAAATCCGAAGCGCTGTCGAAGGTAACCACCTCTTCGCTAGACACCGTCTCAGAACCTTCATAAATGGCCACGGCGATGGTGACTGGCAGCACCTGGTCGGTCACTGCTTCCGTCTGCATCAAGTCAAAGCGCTGGATGTTGTTGACCATTTTCAAAGTGGGCTTGGGTGAAATCACTTCGGCCTTACGCCGGGATCGGCTCTCTGCCTTCTCACCCCGCAACTGCTTCACTGTCAGCACCGGCACCACAATTTCCTGCGGCATCGCGCCACCATGAACGAATCGTGCACCACCGACAAAGTGGAAGCGGTTCGCGCCCTTGGGAACCCAGAACCGGGTATCTGAAGCCGTACCGGCAGTATTCTTGGTAGAGCCGCACCAGGCGTCTTTGGCCTCGGGTAAATCATGCCCTATAACGTAACGCTTTTTGCTCTTCAACACATTGCTTGGCTTTTCTGCAAGCGAAGTACGATCCGCCGCCTCCAACTTGCTATGTTGGAACAAGAAGCCATGGTCAGCCGTAATCAGAACCGTGGTGGTATTGAAGTGCATCATGATCTTGCGGGTCAGTTCCGTCAGCTCTTCAATAGCGTGCTCCACCGCATTAAAAGTTTCAGATTCGGTCGAGGCACTGTCCCCCCGAGCATCCACCACGTTATGGTAGACGTACACCAACTGCTGATCTTTCAGAGCCTCACGGCCCTGATCCCGACTCCAGGCTTTTACCGTTTCAGCCTGAACAGCCATTCCATTGTAGCTGGCGAGAACCTTGTTTCGATTGTCGCTACCCTTAGTGGATCTGCCGTCCACAAACACGTCATCGCTTACCCCCTCTCGATACTCCAAGGATTGGTGAGGTAACAGGGAGGCCATACCCAGGGTGGTGTAACTCGGCAACACGCCCAACTGGCTGGAAAGCTTTGCCTCGCTATATCGCTTCACATTGATCCGGTCTCGCAACTCCACCGCAGCCTCATACCGGAAGGCATCACTGATGATCACAACCAGGCGTTTATTACGGGCACTGTCGAGCTTGGGCTTCACCTGAGTATCGTAAAAATGATGCTGGTTGGGCACTCCACGAATACTCCAGTGTTCCATCAAACGCTCACTCTCAATCAGGTCGCCCCAGTTACGAGCCAACTGGTCGAGATACCAATAGGCGTAACACTGCTCCACCGCGTCATCCAGTACTTTTAAGATCTCCACGTGAGCCATTCGGGAGGCCGCGCAATAGTGGCGATACTCAGTATCAAACCGATACAGGTCGGACTCATAAGCCGTATACAAGTCCCCCACATTTGTAAAATGGAACCCTTCCGGATGTGCTTGGCGCAATGCAAACAGGTCAATGGCCGCAGAGAGTGCCGAGTAGACAGTGCGAAACTTCCTGCGAACGGCATCATTCTTATGGCGAGAGGCCCAGTATCCATCAAGACGATCAGAAATCACTCTGGCAAACACATTCAGATCTGCCGTCCGCGCCTCTGGAATTGCGTTAACCAGATCAACAATAATCTGGTTCTCGGCGTCCCGGAAGGTGGCAACGTTGGCCAGATCTTCGATAGAGTAATCTGAAATACGTGACTTAATATTCAGGGCTGCGGAAACCCAGTCAGCGATCACATCATACGCGGGGTAGTAGCGGGAGCTATCACGCCAGCGTGACAACAACGCCCTAGACGTCGCTCTGGCATTGGCTGAAGAAATGGCCACAGACCGTACCCAGTCCGGCACATCGGAGATGCTCTCGCAAAAGCCTGTTGCCAGTAACCGAATCAGGAAGTGCCCAAAATTGAACGGAATCTCGCCGCGCAACTCTTCCTCAGAGGCGGGGTAACCCACCTCTTCCTGAAACGCACGGACCAATGGCGGCACCAAGCCGTACTTCTCCAGCTCCGTGATGGACTCCGGAACCTGCTCCAGTCCGCCATCAACCTTCACCAGCTCATCGCCCAGAGTAAACAGAATATTGGCAATGTCCGGCGACTCAGCGCGTGTGACCACTGCGATCATGGCCATATCCAGCGCAACCTCATCAAAATCTGGCTGGATAAAGCGCTTCAAAGCCGCCAAGCGGGCCTTGCTCAGAAACTTTTCACGCCGGGCCAAGTGCGCCCGCAGACTCTGCTGATGAAGTCCCAACTCATTGAAAACAATTGAAATACGGTCGGCGTGGAAGGTGCGGGAATATAACTTCATATCTAGAAGCCAGTCATCCTCGGGCTCCGGCTCTGCGTGTGGAAAATACAGCAGGTACTTACCGTTCTGGTCTTCCAGTTCTAGCTTCAGCTTAACGCTCAGAGTGGACTCGCCAGCCATGTCCATCACCTGAACGTCTGGCAGATTCAGGTTGGACAGTTCATCGCCAAAGCTTTGTTCGGGATCGAACCAAAACACCAGGCGGTGGTTTTCTGAGAAAAAAGCCTGATGAAGCCCTTGGGTGAGCTGTTTCGAATCCATGTACTACCCTTTTTAACCTAAGTTTTATCAAGATCTTCCGCGCGAACTTTATACCTGCCCCGCAATGACGCTGTGTTGCCACCTCTCGCACAGCATTCAGGCCGCCTCCAGCGCCATTCGTCCAGCGGGCAATGTTAAAAGCAGCTTATTCTCAGTCGAGTTTAAGAGCGCTTCAACCTTACGTTCGATACCCTGATATACCCTTGCTCTATCACCGATGGTGCCGCGCACCAGTGCGTTATGCTGCTTATTCATGAAGCTTTTGTAGACAAGCATTGCGGACTCGTAACGATGGGCCCCGTCTAACAGAATTTGCTCTGCCAATCTTGGCTTTCCGACGCGAGCTGTCAGCAGATATTCAGTGTGAATACCCATTGGCATGATCTCCATCATCATGTGCGCAAAATTGACTATCAACTCATAATGTCGCTCAGTAATATCCCGTTGGTTGCCCGCCAGATTGAGTATATTGTCGATGAACGATAGAACGTGGTTTCTTTTCGCCGCCACTTGCGCGAGCAATGGGTAGGCAATTTCTCTGATTTCTCCGGCGAGCGTTCGATCACGAAGAAGAGTACGAGCACATTCGATACTACCGATATAGTCGCTGATCTTGTCCATGTAGTAGATGATATTTTGCGAATGAACGTCCTTGGAGATCTCATCCACGGTTTCCTGGATTTTATCCAGTTTAGCCGCCAAGTATTTAGTCTGGATGATCAGTGCACCAAGAATGATGCATGTCGACGCAGCGGCTGCGATCACCGTAGTCATTTGTGCAGCTTTAATAGCTTCCTCAGCAGATTTATAGGTCACTTCTTTAAATGGCAGGTGCTGAATAACACCAGTATCTCCGCTACCCTTTGCCCAATAGGCTACGCCATCATGAATGACTGCTTTGCCCTCGGTGAGGGCATCGATCAGTGTTTTATTAAGCTTAAATTCGTCAAGAACCCAGATTTTCTCCAGCAGTTCGAAAGCAGCATTGTTCATTCGAAACGATCCTTCTTAATGTATTTTTGTCGCATATAAGCGATTTGAATCGTCGCCGGTACGGTTACACGATAAGCGGTGCCTGAAACGGCCGGAACTGTCAAAGCCACCGCTACGGCGGGCCCTAGAAAAGCAGTGGCACCGCGCTGTGCCACCAGAGATGAAGCTCCTGCAATCGCGGCTCTACTAAAGATTGCAGGCGCAAACACAGCCTTTGCTGCACTGGCGGCCCATGCGTACCAAGCTCCGGCTGCGGCTCCACCGAAAAGCGTTGACGAAGACGCGCTTCTCCAATCGAATTTTCCACCGGTGAAATCACCCAGATTCATCGACTTCAAAGCTGCATCTCTCTCTTCTTCGGACATTTCACCCCAGAGTTTTTTCACAAAGTGTTCAATCAACTTGTCTTCTATCTCCCAAGTCGCGCCTTTTTTGTCAAACTTAACTCCAGATTTTTTACTGGTATCTTTAAGTATTTCTCTGTAAAAAACACCCTTTCGGCGAAACAGGTTAACAATAGTATCACCGCCAAAATGTTGTAACTCTCCCGCAACTAGCTGCCACGACTTTCTCCATTGCTCTGACGAACCATTAAGCGCCATGAAACTTTTGTCAGACAATATTTGAGTTGTTATCCGTTTCTTGCCTTTCTTATCATAAATAAGAAGTTTCGCAAGCTGCTGTATATCCTTCTCAGAGCAATACGCCAGAAAAGCAAGATCCTCATCATGCCTGTTTTTCGTTCCCATACTTAACACCAATTATTTTTCTGATAATTTTAGATGAGGCTATTTCAATGGCCGAATAAACGAATCCCAGAAATGCTCCGCCACCCCGTCATTTGAAAGCAAAGAGTCATTACTTGGGCCATACATTCCCCCCATCATTGAGCGAAAGCCCAGCATTGTGCCGTCATCCTCTAATGTCACCGCATCATTACAACTGTTGTTAGAAATCCCGGATTGGCTATAGCAAATGTCGCCGAAGGCCATGCCGCTACCTGGTCGCCAAATTCCACAGTGGCACACCCGCTCCCCGTTGCAGTAAATGGAAGCCTCAAAACTGTCGGCATCCTTCTGGTGAAAATCTTGCTCCAGCTCTGGGTTTCGGGCGCAGATTTTTTTCAACGAGTTTTCAAAGAAACGTGACAAGAACTGAATACCCTCTCGGCGGGCAATATCTTTGTCCCGATCGCTGAATTCTTTTCGGATTCCTAGGTTACTACTGCGGGGACCGCTACGGGCTGAGGAATGAGCGGAACCCTGAGAGTCAAAGATGGTGTTGGCAGAAGAAGGAGTTTTAGTGGTGGCACCGAGTTCTTTCAGAATTGATTTGATGGCCTGAACAACTTGGTAGAATCCATCTTCTACGTGGGTAAATTTTGTAATCGGATAGCCATCTTCGGGGGTTGCCATCAGCTTTCCAAACGGCAAATCATGCCAATCACAGGTTTTCAAAATGACCGGAACAACACGTGCGTTTCCCTTCGCGTGTCGTTCCAGAGCATGCGCCACTTCGATGTCGTAGCAATAATCTGAGTTAATGAAATCGGGACTGATCAACAAGAGAATGACTTCAGCATCTTCGAAATGCCGGTTTATCTCGCCGTGCAGTTCAGTTCCGGCAGCGATACGCCGATCATGCCAAGTATCAATCAGTCCCAGCCTCTTCAGAGGCATCAGGTGCTTCTCCAACTCATTCCTCAGGTCTTCGTCTACGTGGGAATATGAGAAAACCAGCTTCGCCATAGAACATCCTTTAAAAATTTATCTTCGTTTAAATCAGCGTCCGCAATCGCTGAAGAAACGCGACCAACTTGCCGCTATTGAGGCCTTCCTCACCTAAGCTAAAGTGCTTCCAAAGATCCAGCACTTCACGCTCCTTTTCGTTTGGCCGCCTTGAACTGGCCTGAACCGGTGGGCAAGCCCCCGACGAGACACCGACATTCGTGTCAGAGGTTTGTTCCACACATACCAGATCACCGGCGCGCTGACGACGCTTTATCTGCTCATGAAGCCAGCTATCCGAAAGCCCCTCAAGAGATTGTTCAACTCCTGCCACGGTAACGGCAATCATGATTCCGCCTCCAATGTTTGAACTCAACTCTCCTGAAAAATCTTACGTCAGGCCGACATGCCTTGTCGTATCCGCAGAAGATTTTATCTTCTAGCTGTTCACCACTTGCTGGATTCTGCTCATCAAAAACGCCTTTCTCTGCGCGTAGAAGTCGTCAAACCTCTTGATATCGTCAGGTAACAGATCTATGCCTTGGGAATGCAGGTGACGCAGATGTGCATCAGGGTCTGGCCAGGCGATCTCGTACCACTCTGACGGCATTTTCTGACGTTTCTCGTTGTTGATAGTGCCTTCGAGCAATTGGAGATTCGGCAACCGGTTTGACCACGCCTTGAAGTCCTCTATTTTTTCCTCCGGTACTCCCGCTTTTTTCAGCTTGCTTGTTGAGAACAGGCCTTTGGGATAGATATGGTCCACGTGAAAATGCCGGGAAAAATCAAATCCGGGAAATAGGAGTGAAAGAAGAGCGAAGGTTCTTTTTCCACCGTATTCCAGTTCGGCAAGTTCCTCGATCTCTTCGTCGACAAAGTGAAGGGATTTCCCTCGGGAAGCCATAACCGAACCCAGCTTATCGGCAGGGAACCCTGACTGCCCTTCCTCCTGTAGAACCCTCCGCAAGCCGGTCAGGAGCGTATCCAGACCACTTCCCCAGATCCCCGATGCCTTAAGAAGCGATTTGATCAACCACTGCCTCAGGGACTCACGGTCTTTCGCAAATTCCGATCGGGACAAGTAGCCACCATCGAGTTTCCGCGCATACAAGTAATAGGCTATTGGCAAAATCACACTATCGGCTCGAAGGTTTTGAGAGTTGAAGCCAAAAGTCGCCAGAAGTTCAGTGGCGAGCAGAAGAGCGTTCCGGATATCCGACCAGTTCTCTTCCAGAATAGCCATATTGGCTTTGTTGAAGTTCTCTACTTTGAACCCGACGCTGCCAATGTCTGACAGCATCAGGCCCGCTTTCAGAACGAGATCCTTGCTGTAAGAGAATCCATCGCCAGTCTCATTCATCTCATCAACAAGGGCATGGATCTCTTCACGTGCATCAAGGTTATTCCACTGGGCAACAGCTATAGACAGGAGCAGATCCGAGTACGAGAGAATGGTTCCACCACTATTCATTCGTATGAAAATGTTGAGAACCCGCTCCAGATCCTGGTCCTTCTCCTCGTAGTAAGCGATTTTGTCTTTATCAAAGATTGTGGTGACTAGGTGCCTCAAAACACCTCGGGCGGATTTCAAAACATCTCTGTCGCCTTTCCAGTCATCATTGAGTTCATCGTTAAGATCATCCCTATCTTCTTCAAGAATCCTACCAACACGGAACCAATACGCGTCGTCAGCCCTATCTTTGGACTGCTTGTCTGTAAGGAATTCGAACTGGTACTGACTGCCGGTTTCTTCCTCTGCTTGACCGAGCAGGTTGATGTACAGGCGCTTTAAGGGAAACGCATCTGAACTCGACCACCACTTACCGTGAACCTTCTGACTATAGGATCCGCGCAAGCCAATATTCAGCGCTGTTATGCGCTGCTGACCATCAAGCACAGCAACCAGTTCACGTTCTGGGAGGTTTTTTAACGGCGGACAGTGCGGATTGTCACGCTGGTGATAGTCCGTCACAAAGTCGTAGAACCGGTACTTGCCTCGGTTCTCCGGCAGTATTCGCCAAAATAAAAACACTCCAAAAGGATAGCCTTGAAGCAGACTATCAAACAGATTGCAGATCTGCTCTGGCTTCCAGACAAACTCCCTCTGGATTGCCGGAAGAATCAACTCGTGTTTCTTCACCTGATCCATCAACAATGCGATGGTACCGCCTGCCTGATACATAATTACTCCAATTTTTATCTCTTACTTTAGCTGGCCCTTACCCCTGCGCATTCCATTACTACTATCAAGTGGCGTTTCAAGCTTTTAGGCAAAGAGCGCCGGGCTCCTAAGCCGCTGGCTTCGCACTGATCGCCAGTTCAACGTAATCCCGAATTCTCGATATATCAGTATCTATCTGGGCAAAGATTGCCTCCATCTGCGGCATAGTTTTCTCAACCATCGCGGATTTTCCGCCTAACTCTGCGTAGTAAACGATCATTCTTCCGTGCTCGTCATCAAAGCTATTTTGATGGGCATTGTATCCATCCATAACCGATTGCTTGTAAAAGGGATGTGCGACGCCATACCACGTGTCATATCGTTCAGCTAGCTCGCTCGAAATGTAGAGCTTGTTCGCCTCAATTACTTCTCTGCAACGCGCGAAAAATCCCGCGAACCGCTCCGTAACGTCTTCAAACAAGTCTCCGTGCTCCAATTCGTAGCTTTCATTCTTGTACCGAGTAAATTCGTTCCTCATTTTCGACAGCTCAGTGTAGACATCAACTTTTTTTGAAAATATTTTTTCAAACGTTGGCTGTGAAATAGCGTTTAAGTTTTGACGATCACTAATATCACTCTGTAAGTCAGCGCCCAAAACCGCCAATTTCGAATCAAACCACGCCTGCACTCCGCGCTTGACACTAAAGTGGAGAATTCCTCCCATAACTAATAGCGAAGTGACTAAATATCCCCAAAAATCATCCATCACTTCTGCCCCGTCACAGCCTTAACCTCAGCCAACAAATCCCCAAACCTACCATAATTCACCTTCACCCCATCATCCAGATCCAGGCTGATGCGTTGGTCGGCGTGGTGGCGGAGTTTTTCATCAAATTCGGCGAGTTCGGTCTGTTGTTTGTACAGGGTGGAAATTTCTTTTTCCAGGCGCTTGGTTTCGGCGGTGGAGGTGCTGGCGTCTTTGTCTTGTTCCAGCTTTTCAGCGTAGGCGTTGAGTTTGGCGCTGAGGGGGATAACGTATTCGGTGCGCATGCGCGCCAACGTGCCTTCGTTGTAGCGGTGCAGGTAAACCAGGCACTCGAAAGCTTTGTGTTTGCCGGAGCTGAACAACCAGTAGATAGGGCGCTTCTTGTAGGTGCGCAGGTGGTCTTTGAAGAACTGGGTGCTCAGGTAGCGGCGAATAGTGTCGAGGGCGGATTCGCCACGCTTGGGGTTGATGGCGTGCAGGCAGAGACTTTCTGCGACGAAATCAAGATTTTCCTCGATACCCTCGTCGCCCCACACCACACGGACAAATTCGCAGAAACGGTTGGTGGCGTCGTCAGCGAACCATTCCTGATCGGTGAGCGGCAGGATGGCATCGTCGTCCGGGGCGAATTGCGGTTCCGAAATTTGATGCAGGTAGTCCTGAAGGGTTTCGCCTGGGCTGGCGAGGATCAGGCCGGGCTTGTCCATAGAGTAACGGCCCATAATACAGCCGATTGTGTACGATAAAAACTCCGCTAAGGTGTCGCACTGAAGGATATTCTCCAGCTCCTCTGTGGATCTATCACCCCCATAACGGTAGTGAGGATTACAACTCAGTGTGACTTCTTCTAAGGACACATTAGGAGTTAGCTCATCTTCCAATCCATAGGCACAAATGAAATTTTCATTGTTTTCTTCTTCTAGCCTTTGCACCTCTAAAATAGTCTCTTCCCATCCGGCTCGGAGATTTCGATACTGATGCTCGATCGTCTTCGCTTGATCGTCAGACAGCAGAGGAGAAGACGCGAAATCCCATGAAACTTCATACGCGTCCCAATCCTCGGCTGTAATGTCAATTAACCGATCGGCCTCGGCCCGAACCGGTACAATAGGTAAAAGCGAAATTTGCCCGACTTCGAACCCTATGGTCGGAGCAATGATCGACAAGATGTACAGGGCGACCTTACTGTTAAGGAAAGCGGCCAAAACTTTTAGGTCCTGCTCGCAAAAGACTCCCGGCCCTTTATGGCCGATAATATTTCCTGTTGGCTCGTACCGAAATGCCGTAGATGAGCTTGAAATTAGAGTCCAAGAAAGGCACGGTTCGAAATATCTATCGGGACTACGGATAACTGAGCGAGGCCGAAAAGCCAGCAATTCTTCTCCATCGTTCTCCCAGTTCACTAACCACACTCGATTACCATACCATTTTCTGAACTCGCCCCCTTTTGAATGGGGAAACCACCGTGCATTTAATTGGGCAGACTCCTCGCGCGAGTCACAGGAAAGAGCCATTCTTTTTGCGGAGACTTCAAACCAAAGACGAAGAAATCTGTCATTGTCTGCTGTAGCAAGACCCTGCTTAACATGGGCCAAATCGGACAGTTTTGGGTACTTTCCAAAAACCGTACGAAGGATTGGGTTTGCCCAATAGGCCACCGGCCCACCGGGAATCTTCATGAAATCCGCGGCAGAGGCTCGGTAAAAATACTTCACCATGTCCTTTGTTTTTTCCTGGCTCATTACGCTCCCCCTTTAGGCAATATTTTTCTGTCGGACGCCATATCCTCTGCAAAACCATCTGGCACGGGCTTGAAGCCTTCACTTGGTGAGCGGTGGCTGGACTGGAACTGGCGGAGGGCCAGGATGTCGATTTCACCTGTAATGCAGTAATCATGGTTGCCGCCTTTCACGCGCAGCAGGTCGCGCTTCCAGCGGTCTTTATAGGGCGCACGTATACGGCTGTCGCCGTAGGTGCGGTTGTTGCATTGGATGATATAGGCATGGATATCCAGCGCTGCGGATTCCACAAGTGCATTAAATGTGTCGGTATCGCTGTTCCATTCAGGCACGAAGAGCGCGTCCACTTTGCCTCTCAGATCTCCACGGTAGCGGATATTGGTCAGCTCACTACATACCATCAGGGCAAAGCGGAAGCTGCCGTGCTTGATGATGGGTGGTTTACCCCACGGCACAGCCGGAACCATTTCAACTCCTGCCAGACGGCGTAGTTCGACTTCTTCATGGGGCGCCGGAATCAGTTTGTCCTGTCGGTAAACCATAAGTGACGGAAAACCCAAGCCATCATGGGTTAAAGATGCCCAGACCTGGTTTCTGACCTTTTTCTTCCTTGAGTGGAGATATTCGACTCCAGTGATCAACGAAATACCCCGGCCTTTGAGCTTATCGGCAATGCGCATGAACCACCGTGTCGGTAGGGCTAGTTCGGGCAATACCAGGTAGCCTGCACCATCTGGCCGCGAGATTAGCTCGTTGATCAGGCGGTTAAGGCGTTGATACCGACGTCGGCTATCCGGGTCTGCCTTGCCCATAACCGCCGCAATGAAGCTTTTGTCACTCGTTTTCCAGCTTGCAACGGCAACGGTTTGTTTGGGGGCTGGCTCCCCATCCGGAATCTGCAGCACGCGCCCCTTCTTGCCCCAGGTCGGCATCTTCTGCTCTTTCGGTGAGAAGCCTCGCAGTGCGAGAACAACCTTAGCTAGTGCATCCTGATTTTCCTGCTTAAAAGGCCCCTTGGCGACCAGGTAAAGCTCTTGAAGACTGAACGGACGGGTGGCGAAGTAGAGCCCCACAGGGATATTCTTTTGCAAGCCGATCCACTTCGAGAGAATCTTAATGCCCGGACCAACCTTAACTGGCAAAACCTTATTCACCGATGATTCGATCAAGTGTTTTCTAGCGGGAATCCCTCTACGGCTGACCATTTCTTTTGGCAGACCGATAAAGCGTAGTGGGATGTGCGCAAGGTCGTGGCTAAAGAGCTGAAGGTGATACACCTCCAGCTCTTTAATTGGTTGGGGATACATGCTGTGCATCCCTCCGGCCTGCCATAATGCCTCGGTGATTCTGAGCCAGTGTGAGCTGACGTGCAGATCCCACTCACGGACCGTGGAGGCCCCCAATCGCGGGGGCAATGCCGCGATGATGTTTTCTGTAATAGACTCATTTAGGGCCGACTGCCAACAAGCTAGGATCTCGTCGCTATCTAACTCAGCGTCCGAACTCATTGATTTGATGCCTGGCTGGCAGTCTTCGGCGACCGTTTCCATCAACTTTCGCAGGCTTTTCAGAATATCGCCGAGTATCTTGAAATCCTTGCACGCTACGGCCATTCGAATGATGCGCGACAAGTATTGCGCCAGCTCGAAGAAGGTAACGGGTGTAATCAAGTGATCAATAACGGCTGAAAAGAAGGCGTGACGCTGAGCCCTCCAGGCACTCTGCGGGAGATCCCGCTCGTAGGCTTCGTAATCTCTCAGGTTCAGGGCGAAACCAGCCCTGTGCAAGGTCAGTGCATCGGTCTTCCGCAGGTTGTCGGCTTGCTCCCCATCATGATTCGTAGCTTTCAAGAGATCCGTAGCAATCGTGTCAGGGTCTTCTGGCAGATTTGGCAATGATCGCCACTCACTGGTCCGCTGGTTGACCTGCTCTGAAATGGCATTGACTAATGCTTTGCCTGGTCCACCTGACAAAACGAACAGTTTGTTCTTGCTGTTCTCGAACGCTACGCGACTGTTCTTGAGGTAGGGCGGCTGAAAGAGAATGCTCTTGTCTTCTCTCTCCCTACCTTTGTCCCACTCCAGAATGTCGGCCCCACCGTCTCGACTAAAGATCCATTCCCAGAATTGATCCGTGGTTTTGATATCACTGGCGTTTTCCATCACCAACAGAATGTCGTCCACGTATCGCCCGTAGTAAAGCGGAACTACCTGCTTCTCGATAAACTGATCAAGGCGGATCAACGCGGCATTGGCAACAACGGCTGAAGCTGGTAGCCCCACGGGCAAGCCGGTTTTCAGGGGTGTTTCCTTTGCCCAGGCAATCAGTGCGTTGATAAAGAGTTTGTTCAGCTTTATTTGGGCCTGATCCAACTCAACGCCCGCAAGCTCATGAAAGTCGTCGTCGAGCATAAAGCCTGGGTCGAGCCGATGATAAAAGCTGCTGACATCCGCTGTGAGTGCCAGAATCTTTTTCTTCTCATCCAGCGCTGTGCGCATGGTCTTAATGGCACCGTCCCGCCAATCACGAAACGGCTTCAGGTAAGGTTTAAAGGAGCCAAGCGAAAGCCCATTTACTTCGTTATCGATTGTTCTGCGTAGCCGGCCACCATATACGTTGCTACTAAGCTGCTCATCGAAGAGGTGGCCGACTTTTAGCATCCAGAGCGCGGAGAGCACATGGAAATCCATGCTGCATTTCGCCATGAGTCGAAACTCGGCAGTGGGCTTGTCTTCAGTTTTAGTGATACAGGTCCACTCCTCCTCTGGCGAGGCATGGATTAGACCAGCATCTTTGTCTTTTCGACACTTGATGGCTTTGGGCGCGAGCGTCCAGGTGCCGAGAAAGCCGGGGTCTTTCACCCAAGCGGTAGACCTGCCGTTGATCTTCTTTTGCAGGCGTTGAAGATTGTCCTCCAGATTTTCCTCATAGTCGGCAATTGCAAACAATGAAGGGGTGGTGGAGTAGTAGAGGTCTACCTTGGCTTTGCGAAAAGCCGTGCCGAGGTCTGAAAGCGTATGACTCATTCGGCCATCTCATTTTGTTTGGCCGCCTTCAGATTTCTCTCGTTCAGCGGTGGGAACTGAGCGGGCCGCCCATCGTCCCCAATATTCTCATATTCGACAAAGCAGTAGGCTCCGCGAGTCAATGAGCTCCCGGCCTTCTTACAAACGGTTGCAGCGGTTCCAAACGCTATACCCATGACCATATTGGCCATGTGCACCATGCACTCAATTGATGAATCCTTCAGAATCTTTAGTCGCAAGCTCTCATAGGAAGACAGGAACATCCAGCTTTGCATAGTAACCATTGCGTTGAAACCAAATGGTCGAAGTAGTTCAAAGCCGCGTTCAATGAATATGGCAAACAAATCCGACTTTGCATGGGGGTATGAATTCTTCGCGAAGTCCTTTAAGCGAGCGTTCATACCTTTGCTGCCCATGTACGGCGGGTTGGCAATGACTGAATCGTATCTCTGCGCCAAAATCCACGCCTGTCTCACATAAGGCAATAAAGTTTCCGCCGCTGGCTTCTGCATTACGTCACCCGTGCGGGCCAACTGTTCCAGTTCTTCAACCAGCGCTTGCAACGGCGCTGCGTCTTCCTCGGGTACTTCGATGAGGGAGCCAAAGGTTTTCGCTTCCTCAAACCGCTCCAGCGTACGTTGCAAAAGTTGGTAGCGCTCATCAGCACTCGCACTGCTTAAATCCGTTTGCTCGCTTTCAAACAAACTCTGGGAGCTACCCTGCTGCCAGTCGCCACTCAGATTTAGATCCTGCCAGAGTTGAGGCAGGTTAAGGTGGCCGGTTTCTTTGAGAGAGAGCACGTTGAGGGTGACTTCGCCTTCGGCTATGCGGCTAAACAACCTGCGGTCATCTTCCCTTGCCAGCATCATCAGTGCGAAGCCGGCCAACTGCCCTGCCCGGTCGTCGATGTCCAGGCCAAACAGGTTGTGCTTCAGGATCTGCTGCGGGATGTCCCGGCTGCGGTAGCCGCGTTCTTCGTAGATGGCTTTGAGTACCTTGTACGCTTCCACCAATATGTGGCCAGAGCCGCAGGCGGGATCGAGCACTTTGATGCTTTCCGGGTCTATGACGTCTGGCACGGTGTCGGCCAGCTGGGCTTGTACTTCCGGGGGTTGTTCGCCGGGTTCGATGAAGTACGGCATCTGGCTGCGCAGGGGGCTGTCCGGGTAGGTTTGCAGCCACTGGCGGCCTACGGAGTTTTGTACCAGGTACTGCACTATCCAGTTGGGGGTGAACAGTTGGGTGGCGGCGGGGATGTCTTCGCTTTTGACGACTTTGCCCATCACCTGGTCTTTCTTTTCGGAGATATAGAACTGGTAGAGCCAGCCGATGATCTCTACGTCCTGCCAGTTGTCTTCCGGGATCGCTCTGATCAGTTCACGGATGAGGGAGTCGGTTTTGGTGAGGTTGTCTGGCAGCAGCAGTTCGGTGGCATCGTCTACGGCTTCAAACAGGAACGGCATGGCGTCGTGTAGGGCGCGGCACTGAGCTAGCAGCAGCTCGCGGTAGAGCTCTTCGTCTTTGTTTCCGTCCAGTTTCAGTTCGGTGACTGTTTCCGGGCTCAGCCCCGGCAGGGTGATGTCCAGGCAGTCGTCAAGGATTTGCGGGGTGCCGGCTTCGCCATCTGCTGAACTGAGTACACGACGGCCGTGATCCAGGTAACCGTGCACTTCCATGTAGCGAATGGCGCACAGGCGGTTGAACCAGCTGTAGGCGGCCTGTTCCATGGCCTGGCCAAAGCCCATTTGCTCTACCACACGCTCTAGCGCTCTGCGAGGCTGAAAAACAACTTTTGGAAACGCCTGTTCACCAATCAACGTCACATCGCCCCGCTGCTCTATGGGCTTTATGCCATTGGCGGTAACGCCATAACGGGCAGCTTGCTTGGTAACCGCAGCAATAAAGACGTTGCGCGCTTTTGGCGCGTATTTTTTGATGTTGGCGGTGTTCATTTTACAAATCCTTGATAGGCGGCTTCCAACGCGTCAAAAACACTGTCGGGTACTTTGTACTGGTACTGCTTCCGACGATGTTTCGAAATCTTCCCATTCTGGTCCAAACAAAACATTACCAGCCGCGAGAGGTCGACGTTCGACACGTCAAATTCCTGATCTATTCGGCGGTAAAGCTCGTCATAACGGGCTAAAAAGACTGTTTCTTGTTTCAGGTGGTGCTCTATGGCCTGTTCGGTCGCCTTGGCCATAAACTCGACGCAGCGGGTGCCGTCCCAATACCGGTAAATACTCTCATCACCTTTAAACTCAAACACGAACTGATTGACGTCGATAAACGTGACGTCCCAAAACCGGCGCGCGGACTCGGAAAAGTCCTGCAACACAGACAGGTAATCGGCTTCGTTTTGGCGCATTACAATTGAAACTGGCAATACCAGTCCGTTTTGCAAGGCACCTCTTTGGCACAACACCTGATGAAACAGGAACCGCGACAGGCGGCCATTGCCATCCATAAACGGGTGTATAAATACAAAACCAAAGGCGATGATGCTGGCGAGCACCAACGGATCCACGTCTTCAGGAGGGTGATTGGCCAATGCCATCAGATCGTCCATCAGTGCCCTGCTAAACTCTGCTGTTGGCGGCACGTAGGTGACCCCCAAAGCGCCCCTTAGTCCGTCACTGAGGTAGTTTTGCTCGATGCGAAATGAGGCGGCTTTAGAGAAAACATTGCTGATTACGGCGTTTTGCAGGGCAACCAAGTAATCTTCATCAAGATCTCGGGGACTGTGAGCTTGTTTAAGGAGCTCAACGAACCGGGTAGCCTTGTTATCATTCGGGGATTCGTTTTCGATGGCGTAAGAATCTTTGGTTTCGTGCAGATAGGCCCAGGCCAGCGTTCGGTTGAGTATGTCTTTGGGTAATGAATCGGTGAACTCCACGGCTTTTTGCAGCAAATTTTTACCAAGCAGTGTCTCTAACGAATCGGTACGCCGCACGGTAACACAGTAATCCAGCGTACCCAGGCCATTGAAGGTGACGCGCCAGCGCGGATGTTTCACGCCCCTCCCGGTGATGTACTGTTTAGGATTAAAGAGCGGAATATAGGCTTGTTTGATCGCCGCAGTGCCGCGTTGTACGACCTGGCCAGTGAAGTGTTCCCACAAGAAACAGGCCTTGCGCAGATACTGGCTATTTGGCGATGCGTCGAACGCGCTGCGAATTTCTGGTTCGGATATTTTGGGCAGCACCGGTGCAAGAACCTGAAGGTTGACACCCTCATGTTTGAGCGCAAACAGGACGTGCCCCAGCAGGTCACTGTTCTCAAGGGCAAGCTTGGCCGGCACCGCGATCGTGTTGCCGATGATTTCCTTACGGGTAACCGATCGCACTTCTGCTACCATTGCAGGTTGCATAGCTGGGATGCCAGCATGGTGGATAATATGTGCGTAGCCAATGTACTGCATGTTTATTCTTGCCCGCCCCGTAAGCCCACTTTTTTTACACTCAACACACTTTTTTTACACTTAACCCTTAATCTACTATTTTTTTTACACAAAAAGCCATAGTAAACCAACGGACTTCCTTACTTCAGGCGCACTCGGCCGCCTTCTTTGATGGCTTTTTGCAGCTCTTCCTTTAAGGCAGCGACAAACTTATCGACGTCTTCCTGCTTTTCCAGGTAGACACCACTGGCGAGTTTGCTGAACACTTTTGCTGCACTCACATCCACCACAGGCTTGGGCATAGCCACGGGTGCGGGCTTGGGTGATGAATCTGGTGATGGCTTGTGAGTGTAGGTTCCAGCACCGTCTTGTGCATCTCTTTGGGCTTTCGCTTGCTTTTCAGCCTCGACATGCGCCGCTTGCTCCAGGTTGAACAGACTATCGTCCAGTTTTTCTTGAGCTGTCTGGGTTTGCAGCATATAGATCGTGGCGATGCTGGTTTCGCCGGTCAGGTCTTCTTTTATTAGCTGCAGCGGTCGCAACAGGCGATTGCTCAAATCCGCAGTGACAATTCCGCTTTTAATGATCTCAGCCTGAAGCTGTTGTATTTTTTCTTCTACCCGCGCCAATGCGTGTTCGCGTTTTTCCCTCACAATGGCGGTGTTCACCGCCTCAACCGTTTCCACCAGGCTGACGACTTTATGCAGCAGGCCGTATGGCGATTCTGCCTTATCGATGTGCTTCAGCTCCGCTAGGGCTTTGCTGGCTGAGTCGTTTTTCTGCAGAGCCTGCTGATTTTTTTCAAAGTGGTTAAGCGCCCTTTGTAATTGCTGCCAACTGTGAAGTTGATTGCTGAAAAATTCGTGGATGTCGCGGTAATCTTCTTCCAGTTCCAGGTAATCATTTTTATTGTCGATGACGGTTTTGAAAAAATCGAAGCTCTCACGATTGGCCATCAGGCGCTCCAGCCTGAGGATGGAGCCTTCAATCACCTGTTTACCGGGGAACCGGCCCACATCGGTTTTGCTTTTGTAGCTGCGCAGGTTGGTCAGCCACTGATTAAAATGGCTGCAATAAAACTCGAACAGTTCTTTTTCCGTGTCGGGCCCCAAGGCATTGAACAAGTCGCGGGACAAGTTGCGAGTTTTCTTGAGAATCGCGTCGTCTGTCTGGCGCTTTTTTTGAACCGAAATCTCCCGACGCCGACGGCTGTTGTTCAGGTACTCGAACACGTCGTTCAGCGGTTTGGAGGGGCCACCGGTATGAAATGAAATCCGACCCGTCGCAGCCAGGCGGCCTAGAATCAGCAAAATTTCCCCATCTGGCCAGCCGTATGGGCGGGCTGCAAATCGATCAATAATATCGCTCACCAGCAAACGTTCATCGCCGTCCGTACGGAGCATGATAAATTGTTCCACTTCCTTCACGGCCTGGGGATTACCTTCTTCCCCATCCAATGCCATACCCATCTGGCCAATGTCATCGACGGTGAGCACAGCGCTCAATTCGCGCAACGGGTCTTGCTGAAGCACTTTCAGAAAGCCGAGTTTGGTGTAGGTATTTTCTAATACGTACTCGCAGGTGTCATCGAAACGCACGGCGAGGCTGCTGGTCGATAACTGCAAGTGCTGGCCCAAGGAATAGCACTCGGCGCGTAACAGCATGTCTTCCATGGTGTGGCGCAGGCGCTTTCGCCGCTCCTGATTCTCGCGGCCACGGTCTGCCAGGATACGGCTAAGGTCGGTGTTGTTGCCGTCGTCGTTGAGGCGAATGAACTTGTTGGTTTTGAGCCAGATTCGCAGCTCCTGAAAGAAGATTTTGTCGTCTGGCAGTTTGATAACGGCCTGGCCCGCTGCGCCATCAGTAGATTTGTTGATGCAGCCTGCTTCGCTGTATTGGGCGTAATCCAGATCCAGCGGGGAAACAATCTCGACTCTTAAATCCGATTCGTAGCGGCCATCCAGCGTGTGGCCGTCTAGGTAGCGGCCAATGCTGTAGTCCGTCTTGTTAACATGGTAGCGATATTTATTTTTGTCTTTTAGCAGGTCTTTGTAGATCAAGCTGGCCAGCTCTTTGTTTTCATCCGAACTGGCAATGTCTGTTGCTTTGATCTTACGGGTAATGTCACGCTCTTCGTTGGTCAGAAAAACGAACTCGTCACCGTTACGGGTGATCAGGCTTTCTTTCTCCAGCCGTTGAAGCGTTTCTTCGATGCGTCGGCGAAGCGCCAGTTTGTCTTCGTCAATTTTCTCAATGGACAGGGTGACCAGGTTGTCCGACGTGCCCTTGATAAGTTCCACGTAGCGAATCATGAACAGGGTGCGAAGAATTTGAACGTCAAACGTGTCTAGGCTGGAGTTTTCACTGGCTTGGTCAATCGTGCGCTTTACCGCTGTGTCCAGAAACCCTTCCACTGACCGATAAAAGGCATACATGGGCACCAAGGCGCCGATGTCTTTGTCCGCCAGGCTCATCGCTGCCATCTGGAAGGCATCCAACATGGAGCGTTCACCATAGGCCAGGTGAGCGCCGGTCGCACCGATTTTTCGAATTTCTTCAAAGACTTTTTGCACCAGCTGAAAATGGTAGGGCGCGAATGGATAGTTGGCGACAAAACTTTCCGCGCCATCGAAGTTTTTCAGGGTTGGACCGGAGCGATCAAAGGTGATTTGGTTACGCAGGATGTCGCCACTTTTTTCCCAAGCGGCACGAAGCTCAGTTTCTGCTTCTGGCGTTTTGCGCAGCAACCGCTTCTGAATGACTTCGTCGGTGTTCGAGCTGGACAACGATAATCGGGTTTTAAAACGGCCTGCAATTTTGGAAAAATCGTTGGCTTTGGACGAGCTAAGATCGCCAAGCACAGCCTCCATATCGGCCTGCGAGGTCACCACAATCCATGCTCGACCGTCACAAATGGTGCCCAGGTTTTCGGTGATGGTCTGCAAGGTGAGCATCAATTTGGTGTCGGAACCAATGAACTGCCCTACTTCGTCGACCATAAACACCATTCGGTGCTCAGCGCCGCGAGCATCCAGATACTCTTTCACCCAGCGGCAGAAATTCTCAACGGACACTGAAAAGGTTTCTTCTGATTCTTCAAACCATTTATGAGCGGCTTCGGCAGACAGGTTCAACGCTTTGGCAATGGCGGATTCAATATCGTCCTGATAGAACGGGTAACCGTCGCGTTCGGCTTCCCAGTCCACTCCCGCAGATTCTGCAAAGGCCTCTTTAAAGCCTTGGTAGGCGCCTTTTTGTTCAAGGTGCCGCTCCATGTGTGCAATATGAGGATGGTCACCGCTGAAGCCCTGATGTTCGTTAAACACCCGCAGAAAAACGCTCAGGATCGGGTTACCGCCATCGTTAGAGCCGGACTTAGAGTCGATGTTAAATAGAATGACGTCCGCGGGTGTCGTCGCAGCCTTTTGTACGTCTGCACGAATCATCGCGTCGCGAAGTTTTTGTTCGTCAAAAAACTCGACCGCGTTTTTTGTGGCGCCTTGTTCGTCGTGAGCTGCTTTATTTTCCAGCAGATAAGACAAGACTTTCAGAAAATGCGATTTGCCCGAGCCAAAAAATCCGGAGATCCAAATACCCACTCGATTAGAAATAGACGGGTCTTGCAGACTGGTGCCGTAGCTTTCGAAGAACGCGCGAAAGTGCTTTTCCAGTTCGTTGGTGACGACGTACTCTTCAAGCTCTTGCCACACGGTAGCGTCGTCCGCCTGGTCGGCTTTGACCACGCCGTTGATGGAACGATCCAGGGGCTTAAAAAAGAGGTCTTTAATGAACATTGCGGGTCATCCTTGTAAGCGTATCGGGCACGCTGATTCAGCGTTAGGGCACCAACGAAAAGGCTCGATAATAATTATTGCTGGGTATCCGGTTGAACAATGTCAAACTTTGGCCGTTGTATTCCCCCGGGTAAAAAAGCACAACGGGCTTGTGGCCCAGCAGCGCGTGCAGTTTGTTTAGCAGGTTGTGCGCACGCAGCACTGGCCATACGGAGCCAACCCCATGGATCAAAATGATGTCGCGTTCAGCGGCATTTGTCCGTTGCATTATGTAAGGGGCAAACTTGTCCATATGCATTGGTCCAGCGAGCGCTTTCAGCAGCGCCTGGCCGCCTTTCTGCTGCTGCATCTGACAAGCTTTGTCCAAGAATTTTCGCTCGGCCAAATAGTCGCGCATTATTTCCAGCAGGTTGATGCTCGCCACGTTCAGGTGATTGTGCTTTTTTTGCAGGAAACCGGTCAGGAAGCCTAGGTACTCCCGCACTTTGAGTTCTTCTTCGGGGGCGTAGTCGAATATCCAAAAGCCAATTTCATTGCCCAATCCCTGGCCTTGCAAGAATTCCGGGGTGAGAATTTTTTCCGGAATCTGATTCAGTCGATCCTGTAACGGCTGTTTCATGCCTCTCGCTCCATCGTATTATTTTGTCACTGCGCCTTTATTAACCTGGGTTCGCGCTAGAGACATTCAGGCATGCCCGGATTCGGTCACGGTGGCTGCTATTCAGCAGGCTGCTTACCTCTGGCCTGACCACGATATGTTGGAGTTTGAGCGTACGGGTGCTTTGTAGCAGGCCCACTTCCGCCAACATTCGAAAAACCACCTGACCGATTTTCTTTTTCGATATTTCCGCTAGGTCAGCTATGGACGGATCCCTAAAGGCGCGGTCCTCCAGAAAATCAAGCCATTGATAGCGAGCCAGCGCCCCTGCTCGCAGCACAAAGGCATCCCTGACAACCGTTTCCATAAACTCCACGAGCAGCAAGTTGCGATCCAGCGCCGCGACGAAGGCTATTTGTGTTGCCAGTTCGTCGTCACCGTCACGCAACGCGTACCAGAATGGCGGGGCCAAACGATTCAAGCGTTTACGGAGCACCCTGGCCAGTCGTTTTGCTGTCGCCGGGCTGCGCTTTTGCAGACGGTTGTCCACATGCACAGCCTGGTGCCATTCGCTGTCCGTTACGTTGTTGAGCAGCAATTCAACAATGACACGGGACTCCCTGACTAGCAAAGAGCCACCGGATAGGTCGCTGTTATAGCGGAATTCTTGCATTGGGAAATTGATCATCCGTAGCGATTCGCGAATCGCAGTATGTTACACGAGTTTTAGAGTCACTGGGACAATCCACTTCACCAAGAATTCATGACTTTTTTAGTGGTGCTAAGACTCTCTTTTAGCAGGGCGTAACACTCCATTTCTCTAAAAGATCGTTTAGATTCTCACCCGATACGCAGGGAGCCAAATCAGCTGGCATCATTGCGTAATAAATCAAACGTTTGATGAGGCGCTCAACACTAATCCCGTTAAGACGGGGTTGAGTCTGGAGCTGGTCGATGATCAGCTCAGGCTCATCAAACTCAACAACAAAAAGAATGCTTTCATTCACGCCCATTCCTCTTTAAAAACTTTATGACTTATTCTCCCTAACCTTGGCGATAATGTCGGTTATAGACGAACTCTCAATTAAATAAATTTTAATCGACACTGCGGAAATAACTATTTTCTTGCTGCTAATTGAACTTGTAGTAAGGTAGTTCCATATAGAGGCCAGTCGGCGGTGCCTAAAAACACCGACAGCACGTCACGTAAAAACCTCCTTACGGGGACGTGCAATTTTTAATTACTGTTTAGTATATCCAAGTGACGAGACTTTATAGCGAAACCTATTTTTTGCTTCCAACTTAATCTTTTTAACGTAATTTAAAATCAGATAATGGATGGAATTTCTTTCATGAGTGGCGAATAATTATATGACAGATTTTTGACAATTTATCTTACCTCCGACTAAAAAGAGAAACCCAATGAATAACATTAATGAATTAGCACAAAAGGTAATTGACGCTGCAGAATGTTCGGATCAATTTCATGAGGCTGAATTAACTATTTTGATTCGCACTCATGATGGCCAACGCTCCGAGTTCATTCGCCTACAATCAGAGCGCAACCTAGTCCCCACAAATAATCAACAACGATCTAAAGCCGATCAACATATCGAATTTTAATCATTGGGCGCTATTAATCTGGGCGGGGTCGCTCAGTAAAACCCAGGCATTCCGAATGCATCAACTAATTTCTGAATATTCTGGGCTATTAATCCGAGAACTCTGGTTTAACGCTGATTCCATGTTGAATAGAAAATTCAAGTCCTCTCTTGCTTAGGATTGTATTCGCAAACGGTGCACAACGGCTCCAGGTTGCCTTAACTGTCAGTTTGCGGACAAATCCTTGTGTTAGAAGAAACTCTCAACCTGAGGCTGCACAGAGCCGATTTAGGGTGGATAGCGTTGACTAATGGATCCATTTACAGCACGGGGCTAAAAGCCCATCAAAATACAGCTATCCAAGTTTAAAGATGGGGCTATCAGCCCCTTCGTTGGCACGGAATCAATGGGGATAAATCTACTGCATATAATCTATTCCGTTGAGCAACTATGTTAAAGGCGTCCGATTGCGGTCAACTGACATACCTGTCTCTGGCGACCTCAGGTTCTTCGCTGCCACACTGCCATTGCACTCTCTATTTTCTATTTAAGAACTCTTGCCCGTGCTTTACAAAACCTATCTATGAACCTGACCCCCCCCTCGTGCACATTTGTGCGGCACCCCCCCTACATATCCTATCTAACTGTGCGTGACCCCCCCAAATTTGATTTCTAGAAATATGGAACCGCTAGCATCCCCCTTGTCGGGACCAGGGGGGTCCCGCACATTAATGAGCAGTAACCCCCTCCACACGCACACTATGTTCGCGACCCACGGATAGACTAAAAATTTATTCTTGGTTCGATGAGCGGTGGTGCGGAACATTCATCCACAGATACAGGCTGAAAAATCTATCAATAGTCGATATTTCTGGCACCAGTGATGGGCCCATACGCACACATCACCTTAGTTTACGCATTTTCCTGCTCATTAGACGAAAAAAACTCACTTCCTATTGCTGTATATTACTGGTCACACAGGAGATTATTATGAACGTAAAGTTGGTTTGCATGTTCTCTGCTGACACAGAGACGCAAAAATATATTAATAAGTCGCTTATTGATTCGTCCTCAAATTCTGTTTATAAAGCAGTGTTTTCATACGACGACGTTAAATTTCGTCTTGTCAGTGCTCAGAATACACTGGAAAATATTAGCTTTGTGATCGCCGAATCTTTTCAGGAGGCGTTACTGTTAAAGTCGATAAATGTGCAGTTCATCTGCATAGATGAGGATAAGAATTTTTCTTCGAGAGAGTACACATCCCTCACACCAAAAATTAAGATATCAGGAACTTTTATTGAGTGGATGTTACCCGAATTTTTATTTAAAAAAGTAAGAGAATTTGTTGGTAGGTCCGCTGAAATTCAGGCAAGACTCGGATTTAGATTTGATTTTATTTCCGTAGAACCTGAGGATTATTGATAATTTTTTCATAAACAAATAAATCACAGGTATGTATTGGGGTTTTCATTATTAATATATTTATAATTTTAGCGAAGCAACTAGTACGAAAAAGAAAGCCATACTAGGGGCTGTTGACGTTTGGGCGCAAGTGATTGAATAAAAGGAGCAAGCTCGTAATATTCAGGTTCCGACACCAAAACAAAACGAGCTTGCTATGCCCCGACGTATGCTCACTGATGAGCACTGG
>Ga0307486_1000593_pt1 | contig 31951 bp, 27 predicted proteins | sample CBIW02metaG_FD_203663 | JGI IMG/M metagenome (GOLD analysis project Ga0307486, IMG submission 203663) | Sea-ice brine microbial communities from Beaufort Sea near Barrow, Alaska, United States - CBIW 0.2 | ecosystem: Environmental > Aquatic > Marine > Coastal | place: USA: Alaska | collected... | reverse complement strand
TTCAACCATTTTACCCGATATATCGAGGATTTTATAGTGTGTTTCTGAGTTTCCGTTAGGTGCAATATTCAGCGTTCCCTTTGTAGGATTGGGATATATTTTCCACCCCATTCCTTTATTAGTACTATTTAATTCTTCCACAGAAAGATTGTCCCCATTTTGCTGGTAATAATTAAGCGCATTAATGGTGTAAGCAACGGGCGCATTCCAGTTAATGGCCACTTCATTTGACGCATATGAACAATGAGTATCGCTATAAGAGGTAGCCGGAAAGTCGCTGGGGTAGTCGCAGCCGTCCTGTTGCCCGGGATTGGGACCGCCAGCCACCATCCCGGGAACTGGCAATGTAACTCCATCGGCTTCTGAAATACGGTGGTGCGGATGCAGCGGCGATCGCATACCAAAACCAGTGATATAGCTATATCCCGTACCGTTGCGCCCCAGTAAATAATCGGTCCCCAGATAGGCGGCATCTAGATAAGACGTGTCCCCCGTAAGTTCATAGGCTCTGATTAGCAACAGGAGCTGGTTGCCTGCGCCACCATTGCTGCCCCAGTTAAAATCACTAGCGCCCATTGCTACCTGCATTAGCGAATTTTGCACCTTTTCTTTAAGTTCTGTCGCGATACCAGTGAGTTTAGACTGTACTGTCATTTGATCGTTTGTATCTAACAGCTCTTTATGGAAGTTAAGTGAAATGATACCCAGCATGTCTACATTTCCCCAAGAGGGAATATTGCCATTTATTGCAGAAAGATTAAGCTTATTTTTATAGGTTTCTTCGCCGGTGGTTATAAAAAGTTCGGCTGCCGCCCATTGAAATTCATCCTGCACATTGCCATCGCCATACTCACCGGTAGAAACGTCTGGTGGATTAGTAAAATAGGCAGTGGGGTTGTTTTCTGCCCAGGTGTATGCTTTTTTTGCAGCGGCTGATAAAGTGGCACTATAACCGGGTTTTTCAGTCTCAAAGGCCGAAAAAATGCGGGAAGCTGTAGCCATGACCGCAGCAAAATCAAGTGCTGCTGCAGTAGATTTTGCGACCACATAACGCTGCAGATCATAATCGGCCGGCATCACCGTGCCCGAAAAATTAAGTCCAGTGAGTTTATGGTACACCCCGCCATCATTGGGATCTTGCATATCAAGCATCCAATCGAGGTTCCAGATCACTTCATCAAGAATATCGGGCATGGCGTCGCCGGCTTCGGGCAGTTCCAAAGCCAGTTTGTTATAATATTCAGGATAATGCTCATAAGCGGCAAGCAACGTATAGGTAGAAATACCGCTGTTCACCACATATTTATTATAATCGCCAGCATCGTACCAACCTTTGGGCGCTGAAATAATCGTGCCTTCCGGCCTTTCTGAAGAAGCTGCCGAAGCATGTATTTTTACTTGATCATCGGGATGCCCCAGTGCACGCTGATAATCGCCACCCAGTGCTGCTGTAATTGCGGTGGAAGCGCGGTTATAATAATAATATTTTAAAGTTGCTTTGCCCAAATCTGCCCAACCGTTTTCCTCGACCTTAAATTCGGCGGTTAGCTCTTTTGCTGTGATGGTGTAGGTGCCGGTATCATTAACGGCGCTAATATCTATAGTCGCGACATATTCATTGCTGGGCGTCCAGAAAGAGCCTTCACCTGTGGTTCCAGAAGTGATGGTTTCACCAGCGCTATTAGTGATGTTATACGAAATAGTATCAAAAGCTTGCGTAGAAACCATATCGATCACTTTTTTGCGGCCTTTGAGGTAAGCAACTTGGTTGTAGCGTATATCAAATTGTGCTTCGGGAGGCTCTGGTGCTTCCAACGGGACGCCAATGGAAATCCACTCCATATTGATTTTTCCAGTGTAACCCCCAGAAGCGGCATTTACGGAAAATAAGATATTGGTGAGCGCAGTGGCATCTACTGGGCAGGGACCGCTGGTGCAAGGTCCGCCGTAGCCGCCGTCCTCCAACCGATTACCGTAATCTATTTCATAAATGGTATAATTATCATTTAAAACAACGGTACCGGCATTTAAATTGGTTACATAGCCTGTAATATCCTGAAGATCCATGCGCAATTCTGGATTGTTTGTTCCTTTGGCTTTGATGTATAATTTTGGGTTTGCTGAAATATCCAATTGAATATCGCCATTCTCACCATGAAAGCGGTAGCCAAAAAACGTATAAGCGCTTGAAGATCCATCGCCTTCAATGGCGAGCGTGCCTTCTTCCAGACTGAGGGCATAACCTTGAGGGGGATCGTTTGTGTAGGATGTTGTTCCATCAAATTCTTCCTGATAAATAAGATTTTGCGCATTACCTATACATGAGAAAATAAGCAGCGCAAGCAAAGTAATTTTATTGTACATAAGAGAGGGTTTTAGGATTTATCTAATAATAGTGTTGGATTTTTAAAGATAACTAAAAATAGATTCTATTTCTTTACCACTTTCTTTTTTTTAGTTGGTTCTCAGGCTTATGCGTCAATATTTACAGGATTTAAACTTTGGATAAGAGCACCTATGCTATTATTTGAAATTCTGAATTCGTCAGAAGTACTGGGGTTTGATCAATAAATCTTATTGCAGGTTGAGTAAACATTAACTTCTGTTCTAATAATTCAATACATATTATTCAAAGAAACTAGAAATCTAAATGTTGTTGGATGAGTTTTTCTCTAAAAATCGTTTTATTATAAACCGTTTTTTAGAGAAAAAGGAGTGTTTTCAATTTAGTAAAACTCAATTTTGAAAGGTTGCGAAACAATAAAGTCAAAATAGATCAAAAAAATTGTAATAAACAAATCGACCCATCCGCAAATCTGCAATTCCCTACATTAAACTTCCTTTCCCCTTAAAATCCACGGCCACATCATTATCATCAACGATGAGGCAAAGCAAACCCGCTACGATAAAAGAAACTCCACCCAAAATCAAGGCGTAAATGGAAACATTGTCAAAAACCTCGCGTAAAATAAAACCAAGAATTCCTGCGGCCACGATCTGTGGGATAACGATAAAAAAGTTAAAAACGCCCATATAATAACCCATTTTATTGGCCGGTAAAATGCTGGAAAGCATAGCGTATGGCATAGAAAGAATACTTGCCCAGGCAATGCCAACGCCCACCATTGAGACAAGCAGCATATTGGGGTCTTCAATAAAATACACTGATAATAGCCCGGCTGCGCCACAAAACAGCGCGATGAGGTGTGTGATCCTTCGGCTGGTTATTTTTGCCAGCATTGGGAGTAGAAACGCAACCACAGCGGCGACCCCATTATAAACTGCAAAACAAATGCCTACCCAGTCGGCGCCTTCATTATAAAGTATTGAGGTCGTTTCGGTAGTGCCATAAACGTGACTGGTCACTGCTGCCGTGGTGTAGATCCACATGGCAAAAAGTGCAAACCACGAGAAAAACTGCACGGCGGAAAGCTGTACCATAGTTTTGGGCATTTTAAGAATGCCCGCAAATGATTCTTTAAGACCATCAAAAATACCCTGTTCTGCGTTCTCACGTTTGAGTTGCTCCAGATCATCTGGCGGATATTCATGGCTATTGAAAACCGTCCACATGACCGCCGAAAAATAGGCCAGACCACCAATATAAAATGACCATTTAACCGAATCTGGCACGCCACCACCGGGATCGATATTACTCACATCAAACCAGTTGGTAAAAATCCAAGGTAGGGCAGAAGCGATCACCGCGCCCAGTCCTATAAAAAAGCTTTGCATGGCAAAACCGCTGGTACGCTGTTCATTGGGTAACATATCGCCCACAAAAGCACGAAAAGGTTCCATACTTATATTAATGGAAGCATCAAGAATCCAAAGCATAATCACCGCCATCCATAACGCGGAAGAATTGGGCATCAGGAAAAGTGCAATTGTGGCGAGGATGGCGCCTACGGCGAAAAATGGACGTCGCCTTCCCCATTTTGGAAACCAGGTGCGGTCACTGTAATAACCAATAATAGGCTGAATAGCCAAACCGGTAACGGGCGCAGCCAACCATAAAATGGGAAGTTCATCCTGAGAAGCGCCTAGTGTTTCGAAAATGCGACTCACATTGGCATTTTGCAGGGCAAAACCAAACTGGATGCCCAAAAACCCAAAACTCATGTTCCAGATTTGCCAGAAACTAAGTCTGGGCTTGATTGAACTTATGGAAACGTTATTCATTTTTATTCTTTGTTGTTATTGCTATTATTATAAGGAAAAGACGTCATCAATCTTCAGTGTGCATAAAATAGATCTCAGAATTCGGGTTTTCTCTTAATTTTTCTTTGTTTTCACGATGCAATTTTTCAAAGGTGTTTAGGTCAATTCCTTTGCAAATACCATAGGAATAATGATAGGCGAGTAGCTCAAGATCCGTTTCAGATAATTCTCTTACACTTTGGCACGCTGAAAAATAATTACTGCAAGCCAACTGTTTTGAGCTCGAAAAATAGCCCAAACTTTGAAAAAATCGATATTTTAAGAGTATTAATTGGTAGTGTTGGTCGGTTATTTTTCGTGTGTCAATTCGCGTCGCAGCGCGGTTTATTTGGCTTTTATCATTCCAATTTTCTCTATAACTTGCACTGGCATTGTTCATTTGTGAGTTAAGTTCTATGTCATTTTCTTGGTCGAGATAGTACACTAGATAATTGGAATCGTCCCAATCCTTAACTTCTCGAATTGTGAGCGAATCAATTTTTTTAGATAGCTTATGTGCAAATTGCATCAATTCTTTCCTGTGCCGTTTGGGAACCGATTTGTGAAAATAGATCGAAATGGGATCTTTCCAATACCGCATATACTTTCTACTTATGCTGTCCTTACTATCCGTCCCATAAACGACGTTTTTATAGGTTTCCAAAAAAAGAGAATCTTTGGGCTCGTACCGTACTTTGGTCCCTTTTTCGTAAAATTCAAATGAATCGCTTACCGCCACTAATGTATCTTTATTACTGAACACAAAACTTAAAGAATCTTCTTTAGTCAGGGTCTTCCCATTTTCCTTAAAATAAGCGATGCTCACATACCTACGTGAAACAAAGGTGGAATCCTTTTGTTTTTTTTGGCTAAAAGCTATTGAAGTAAATAAAAAACAGATTATATATATCTTCATACATTCATTATTTCGATTTTTGCGTTTTTATTTTTTTGTATTCATTTTGCACGGCTTTCACGCACCGCATTCTGATATTGCATGGTCGTGAGATCAGTTTCGCTCATTCCTAATGCTTCCAGAAAATCATAAAGTACTTTAAAAAGAGCTTCCGTTTGATTGAATTCTTCGGTTTGAGTTTCTATTTCTATAAACGTTTCTGTTAATTCCGCCAGTTCTACCACGCTTATTTCTAAAGCTACATTTTTGTATGTCGCGTTATAGAACATGCAATTTTTAGTATATCGAATATCCAATGTATATCCCAACCCTGTAAAAATCGCCTCTGCGGATTCAAAATCGGCTATTTCGGTCTCAAATTCAGGTTTAGAGCGTGTTTTTTGATCAAAAGGCGCTTCTTTTAAGGTAAGCCAATTGGTCGTTTTTCCGCTTTGCGGAAAGCTTTTTCTACGGATGCGCAGTTCGCTATCCCGTTCTTTCAATTCGTTTTTCTTGTCAAAATACAGGTCGTCATAAATCACCTCATGCGGCGGTTTTGAGGCATGTTCTGCCAGTTTTTTGAGGACTTGGGCTTTATTTTTAACGATAGCGGTCAATTCAACTTCATACATGTGTCGCTTCTTAACGTGCAGTTTTCGTTTTATATGCTCAAAAATCGGGTTTTTATATTAAAAAGACGGATTTTACGTAGAAATGAGATTAGTTTTTTTATTCAAAATATTATTTTTTTAAAAACTTTCCGCATTAAAAGTTCTATCTTTAAAGTATTACTCGGGGTGTCGGTTTATGACTGGCTGAGATAAAACCCGTAGAACCTGAACTGGATAATACCAGCGTAGGAAAGTAATACTTTCTCCATAGGCACAAAAAAGTGCTTTTCCTACCTGCTTATTGTATAGTGAAGGTTGTTTCATCTTAAAAACAACTAGAAATGAGCGAACTTCAGCAACAGAAATTTGATCTGGTCACCACGCACCTAAAAAAGTGGCAAGGGCGTGACGAATGGTTTTTTAACCGCGAGCATACGGATACCTACGAAGATTATTATGAAGGTCCCTACAAACGTGCAGAAGTCTGGCAAAAAAAGATTCTGGCCTCATTAATAACATCAGATCAGCGGATAAAGCATTTACTTGAATTTGGATGCGGAACAACGCGGTTTACACGCTGGTGGCAAGAAATAGGGATTGAGGCCAGCGGCGGGGATATATCTCCATTTATGCTGGGACAGGGCGTTCACCGCTTTAATGGTGATCTTGTGCTGGCAGACTCACATTACATGCCATTTAAAAAGCACAGTTTTGATGCACTGGCTTTTATCACCACTTTTGAATATTATAAAAATCCCATTCAGGTCATTCAGGAAGCTGCGCGGGTGGGTAAATATGGAATTATCTTTGGGATGATGAACAGAAATTCGCCAAAGTTGATACGTAGGCGCGTTCAACAGACCTTTGGTAAAAATCCTTTTTATGTTACCGCTACCTTTTACACGCCGGGTTCGCTTAGATCGATCATAGATACTGCTTTAAAAGGTCGGGATTATACCATTAGCTGGAAAACAACTGGCTTGCCCCAGTGGTTTCCCGTGCAGGAATGGAATTTGAGCTATGGTGATTTTTTTGGCCTTTATGTGCAATTTAACGATTTATAGCGATGGGCACAACGACTTCACCAAGTGGCAAAATCAGTGCTAATACTTTTAAGGATTTAGTGTTTAATTCCTGCGGCTATCATCGGAATGAAGTTCTCGTGGGACCTCAATTTGGCGTAGATACCGCGATCATAGATATTGGGAATTCCAATGTGCTGGCGGTTTCCAGCGATCCACTCACCTTAATTCCTTCATTGGGTTTAAAGGAGTCGGCTTGGCTTTCGGTGCATTTACTGGCCAATGATATGGCCACTACGGGCTTTGCCCCACAATTTGCTCAATTTGTACTCAACCTACCGGTAACATTCAGCGAAAAAGATTTTCAACAGTATTGGCATTATATCCATCATTTTTGTAAGGAATTAGGTATCGCAATCACCGGCGGACATACGGGCCGCGTTCCCGGGCAGGAATCTACGATTTGCGGAGGTGGTACCATGTTTCTCAAGGCTTCAAAAGATAAAGTTTTAAGTAGCAATAAGGCACAACCCGGTGATGTTCTTGTTGTGACTAAAGAAAGCGCTTTGAGCGCTACGGCAATTTTAGCTAAAAGTTTTCCTGAAACGGTTAAAAAACAATTAGGAGAAGCGGTTTATAAGGAGGCCGAATCCAATTTTTACCGTACGTCTTCACTAAAAGAAGCACTATTGGCAGCTGCTTTTTTACAACCGCATCAACGCTTAAAAGCAATGCACGATGTTACGGAAGGCGGTATTCTGGGAGCGGTATGTGAAATGGCCCGCGCCTCAAGTTGCGGCGTACTTATCAATAATGAAAAAATACCAGTAGGCATTGCACAGCAAGAAATCGCAGCTTTTTTTGAGATAGATCACCGCACTTCCATAGGAGCTGGGGCGATGCTTATGGCCGTTGCCACAGAGGCTGTGGCCCCGCTTCTTTCGCATCTGGAAAAACATACTATAAAAGCAACTCAAATAGGAGTGTTTACTCAGGAGGAATCTGGTTTTATGATTGAAGAAGAGGGCGTTTTAAAACCCTTAAATTATGATGGAATTGACCCCTACTGGGAGGCTTTTTATAAAGCCTATAAAGAAGGATTACAATGAGTCTAAGCACACCACGGGTTAAGGGTATTTATCTGGTGATAGATCCCTCGACGGAAAAAAATAAATTGTTGAACCAACTCAAATCTGCTTTGCGCGGTGGCGTTGATCTGGTACAAATATGGAATCATTGGCCCATAAATGCCACTTTGACCTATAAAATCAGGCTCATTAATGACCTAAAAAAGCTGATAATTCCATACGGTATTCCGCTGTTGATCAATGAGGATTGGCAACTATTATGCAAAACCGGCCTGGATGGGGTTCATTTTGACGAAATTCCGCAAAATATTGATCAAATACGGAAAGAAATCGGTAAACCTGTGCTGTTGGGATTGACCTGCTCTAATGATCTTCAGCCAATAAGCTGGGCAGCGCAACATAATTTTGATTATATCTCTTTTTGTTCCGTTTTTCCATCGGCCTCGGTTTCCAGTTGTGAGATCGTTAAACCCGAAAGTATCCAACAAGCAAGAAAACTAACTACCATTCCTATTTTCTTGTCTGGCGGCATTCTACTTGATAATCTTAATTCCTTAGGGTCCTATAAAATTCAGGGAATAGCGCTCATATCGGGCATAATGGATGCAATATCACCCGAAATCGCAGCGAGAAAATATAGAAGTGAACTCCAAATTTTAAACCAATGAAGAAATCTTTTTTAAAGAAATTATGCTGTCCTGTAGACAAAAGCGATTTAAACATTCGCGTATTTCTGCAGGATGACAACGAAGAAATTCACGAGGGTTTACTAGCCTGTCCAATATGTGAGCGCTATTACCCCATTATTTATGGCATTCCTATCATGACCCCTGATGAATACCGCGAAAAAGAACTGGAAGAACCACTGCTTAAAAAATGGGGAGTGCTGGATGAGGTTCTGGAATTGACCCAGAACCAAAAACCATTTACTCTTGAGAAAACGTCTGGAATCCGGTTGAATGATTTGCAAAAATCTATAAAATAAGCACGATCAAAGTCTAAGCATATTTTTATAAACACCTGATAGACTTAGTTGTAAATAGAGCGTACATGGATAAAAAAACCGTAATACTATCACACCTGAATCACACCAAGGTTAAATTTCTTTTCAATGGGCGCGTGATCCGCGGCTTCAATGCCCGTACTTATCCATTTACGGGTGTCCAGTGGATCGATGATTGCGTCTGTCCATATCCGCGCCGCGGCGTAATAGGGGGAAACCTGCTCGTCATAGCGGGATTTTATACGCTCATAGAGTTCGTTCTCCACTTCTTCAGTGATTTCCTTGCCTTGTTTTTTCAGTGAAGCGGTCTCAATTTGCAGTAAAACTTTGGCCGCGCTATTGCCACTCATTACTGCAAGTTCCGCTGAAGGCCAGGCCACAATAAGCCGCGGATCATACGCTTTGCCGCACATTGCATAATTACCGGCACCGTAGGAATTACCAATAATCACCGTAAATTTTGGCACCACACTATTGCTCACAGCGTTTACCATTTTTGCCCCGTCTTTGATAATGCCGCCGTGCTCGCTCTTGCTGCCCACCATAAACCCGGTCACGTCCTGTAAAAACACTAGCGGAATCTTTTTCTGGTTACAATTGGCGATAAACCGCGTTGCTTTATCAGCGCTGTCGCTGTAGATCACGCCGCCAAACTGCATTTCTCCTCTGGTGGTCTTAACCAGTTTGCGCTGATTGGCGACGATACCCACGGCCCAGCCGTCAATACGCGCGTAACCGGTGATGATCGTCTTGCCGTAACCCGCTTTATATTCATCGATTTCAGAATTATCAACTAAGCGTTTAATAATCTCTCGCATATCATATTGATCGCTACGTTTTGCGGGTAGAATTCCGTAGATATCCTCCTGTTTTTCGGTCGGTTTTACCGGTTTTACGCGGTTATAGCCCGCTTCATCAAAATCACCGATTTTCTCCATGGTATTCCTGATGCGGGTGAGCGCATCCCGGTCATCGGTAGCCTTATAATCTGTCACGCCACTTATTTCGCTATGCGTTGTAGCGCCGCCCAAGGTTTCATTGTCCACATTTTCGCCAATTGCGGCCTTGACCAGATAACTCCCCGCAAGAAAAATACTGCCCGTTTTATCTACAATGATCGCCTCGTCGCTCATGATGGGCAAGTACGCTCCACCGGCCACACAGCTGCCCATGATTGCGCTGATCTGCGTTATACCCATACTGCTCATGACTGCGTTATTGCGAAAAATACGCCCAAAATGCTCTTTATCGGGAAAAATCTCATCCTGCATGGGCAAATATACACCTGCACTATCTACGAGATAAATAATGGGCAAGCGGTTTTCAATGCTTATTTCCTGCGCGCGTAGGTTTTTTTTGGCAGTAATGGGAAACCAAGCGCCAGCTTTTACGGTGGCATCATTGGCGACCACAATACACTGCTTTCCGCCTACTTTTCCAATTTTAACCACCACGCCGCCACTGGGGCAACCGCCGTGTTCTTCATACATCTTATCACCGGCAAAAGCGCCTATTTCAATGGCTTTTTCAGCATTATCGAGCAGAAAATCGATACGTTCGCGGGCGGTAAGTTTCCCTTTGTTATGCTGCTTGGCGATGCGTTTTTCCCCACCGCCCAGTTTTACCTTGGCAAAGCGCCTACGCAGATCTGAAAGGGCCAATTTATTATGATCCTCGTTTTTATTGAATTTGATGTCCATTTGAAGTATTTGGGCGTTTCCCATTCGCCTAGGGCTCAAGGGTCGGGCTATCTGCGTTACATGGTAACGGCTTCTATCCCTAACGCGGTTGCTCAATTAGGACGAAAATACGAAAACGATAGCGTTTCCAGCGGTACTATTTCTATGAAATATACGATATTTGTAGCTCCGAAATTTTTCTTTGGAAAGGGAAGGCACCTTTAAAAAGTAATTTAGAAATCATTCTGAACCAACCTTAATAAGTAAACGGGAATATTCAGAATCCATTGAAGTTGACTTGCTTCACGGCGAACTTGGAAATATATTCGTTAGAGTAAGTTAAGTTTTTATACAGCTTCAATTTAATTGATTTAACGCATGATGAACAAAAACACGGTTCTGGGATGGGCCACTTTTATAATGATTGTAGTGGGCATTGCTCTTATTGCGCTGGGTGCAGTGCGCTATAAAGATGTGGCGGGCTATGGTTTTGGCGCAGTGGGCGTGGGCTTTTTTGCTATTGCTTGGGTATTCAATGCCCTTAAAGGTAGAGTTTAGGAATCTGTAGTTTCATAGCTATCCATTGCTAATTGCGTGGGCGATAGGCTTTCTTTAATATAATGATCCATAATAACGAACCAAATGAATCAAGAAGGAAACATTAAAAACCGACTAACGAAACATTTACAGGGCGGGGAGGCCTTTACCAGTCTCAGTCATTTTTTAAACGATATACCTTACGATATCTTGGGCAAACGCCCTTACGATCTTCCTTATTCCATTTATGAACTATTTTATCACATGTGTTTCGCCCAGCAGGATATTATGAATTTTTGCATGCTAAAGCGCTATGAAACTAAAAATTGGCCTGATGATTACTGGCCTTCTGAAACTGCTCCGAAAAATGAAGCGGAATGGAAAGGGTTGAAAGCACAATTTTTTGAAGATAGAAATACATTAGCTTCGTGGTTGGAAAATAAGGATAACGGTATCATGGATGTGGTACAAAATGGCGAAGATCAGACTCTTTTAAGAGAAATTTTACTGGTCATTGAACATAATGCCTACCACACCGGCCAGCTTTTTGTATTGTGTAGGTTGCTGGGAGTGAAATAACAAGCAATGAACAATGAACAGTTAACAATAGCAATAGCAATAATAATAACAATAGTTAGATGAGATTTCCGTCTTCGCGGAAATGAAAATATGATATTTATGGCAGACGATAATAAAGTGATCTTTTCAATGTCTGGGGTGACAAAAACGTATCCCGGTGCAAATACGCCCGTTTTAAAAAATATTTACCTGAGCTTCTTTTACGGAGCAAAAATCGGTATTCTAGGACTTAACGGTTCGGGAAAATCTACCTTACTAAAAATAATTGCCGGGGTTGAAAAAAACTACCAGGGCGATGTGACTTCAGACAAGGAGTTTACTGTAGGATATCTCGAACAGGAACCGCAGTTGGATGCAGACAAAACGGTGCTTGAAGTCGTTAAGGAAGGCGCAGCGGAAACCGTGGCCATTCTTGATGAGTATAACAAGATCAATGAGCAGTTTGGCCTGGAGGAAGTCTATTCAGACGCAGATAAGATGGAAAAGCTTATGAACCGCCAGGCGAAATTGCAAGATGAGATTGATGCCCGCGGGGCCTGGGAACTTGACAATAAACTAGAAGTGGCGATGGATGCGCTGCGCACACCACCTTCAGATCAAAAAATAGGCGTGCTTTCCGGTGGGGAGCGCCGTCGTGTAGCGCTATGTCGTCTGCTTTTGCAGGAACCAGATGTATTGCTGCTAGATGAGCCTACCAACCACTTGGATGCAGAGAGCGTGCACTGGCTCGAGCATCATCTTGCACAATATAAAGGTACTGTGATCGCGGTGACACACGACCGTTATTTTCTGGACAATGTGGCCGGCTGGATTTTGGAACTGGATAGGGGAGAAGGAATTCCCTGGAAGGGTAACTATTCCACTTGGTTGGAGCAGAAATCAAAACGCCTCGCGCAGGAGCAAAAACAGGCCGGTAAACGTCAAAAAACACTGGAACGCGAACTGGAATGGGTACGTATGGCGCCAAAAGGACGCCAGGCCAAACAAAAAGCCCGACTCAATAACTACGATAAGTTGATGAGCCAGGATCAAAAACAGACCGATGATAAATTGGAGATTTATATTCCCAATGGACCGCGTTTGGGAACCAATGTAATTGATGCCACAGGTGTGAGCAAGGCTTTTGGCGATAAGTTACTGTATGAAAATCTTGATTTTAAACTTCCACAGGCGGGAATAGTGGGCATTATAGGGCCTAATGGTGCAGGTAAAACCACTATTTTCAAAATGATCATGGGCGAAGTGGAGGCCGATGCCGGTAATTTTAAAGTTGGGGAGACCGCAAAAATCGCTTATGTAGATCAGGCGCACAGCAATATTGATCTTGAAAAAAGCATTTGGGAAAACTTCAGCGATGGTCAGGACCTTGTGATGATGGGCGGCCGGGAAGTGAACAGCCGAGCATATTTGAGCCGTTTTAATTTCAGCGGAAGCGAGCAGAACAAAAAAGTAGACAAACTTTCCGGTGGTGAGCGCAACCGCTTACACCTGGCCATGACACTCAAAGAAGAAGGTAACGTGCTGCTGCTGGATGAGCCTACCAATGATCTTGATATAAACACGCTGCGTGCGCTGGAAGAAGGTCTGGAGAATTTTGCTGGCTGCGCCGTTGTGATTTCACACGACCGCTGGTTTCTGGATCGTGTCTGTACACATATCCTTGCTTTTGAAGGTGATTCTCAGGTGTATTTCTTTGAAGGCGGATTTTCAGATTATGAAGAAAACAAGAAAAAACGCTTGGGCGGTGATATCATGCCAAAACGGATCAAATACAAGAAATTGGTGCGATAAGAGCTGTTTTTGGTGGATTTTAGGAGATTCTAACCGTTTTTACAGATTCTGATTTTAATACAAAAACCCTCATTTTTCAGCTGAAAAATGAGGGTTTTTGTATTAATCTTTGAGGGTTTTATTCACCGCTGCTTGGTTCGTACTGAATTTGTTTGGGTCTGAAAAGTAAATACACAAATTACATGATTTCGCGGTATTAATGTTCCATTTTGTTTGTACGGCAAAGTTGTAGTGGGAGATTTTTTACAGGAAAGTAGTTCAGATTCTGGTAAGGGCATTTCTAAAAGTATAAAAGCGGAAAGAGTTTTATTAGAGCTTGTTTAAACTGACTCCTTTCTGCTTTATAATGTTTTGTGACCTATGGACAACTCTTAAAGATCAGGTTCTTTTTTTGTTGCAACCAGTTCCGTCTGTAAATCCCTACGCTTACGATGAAAATGTTGAGAGCCTCACAGCCCAAAAAATATTTTGATATTATCCCGGGATGAAGAAAATAGTATAGGGAGCTTTTTTATCCAGCGGTTATTTTGTGAAACCTCGTGATTTAGAATTATAAAAAAATCCCAATGTTCTACATAAATTCAATTAAATGATTTTTTAAATTTTTAATCAGATAAACTTATCCGAGTTGAAAAAATATGTTTACCTTTACTGTGTTATTAAAGTTAAGTGGATGTTTTCGAAAAGTTGTGAATACGGTATAAAGGCAACACTGTTCATTGCACAAAAATCGCAAGTGGGCGAACGTGTAAACCTGAAGGAAATCGCCGCTGCAATCGATTCCCCCGTGGCCTTTACCGCAAAGATTTTACAGCTTTTGTCCAAAAGCAATGTCATTGATTCGGTAAAAGGTGCCCATGGAGGTTTTGAAATTGCCAGAAAACGGATCGATACGCTAAAACTGAACGAGATTGTAAATGCCATCGACGGGGATAAAATATATGTTGGCTGTGGGCTCGGCTTGAAGGAATGCAATGCCGTCAAGCCCTGCCCAGTACATGATAAATTCGTGGAAGTGCGCAACGATCTAAGGCAAATGCTCGAAAATACCACGCTCCATGAAATGACGGCAGGCCTGGAACTGGGACTGACCTATCTGAAGCGGTAAAAATTTATCATAAAATCGGATAAACTTATCCGATTTTAAATGGCGTTTAACTAGATCAATGACCAAAAAATAAAACAACAACATAAATCCTGCCCAGGTTTCGCCAGAAAATGAAAAATGGGGGGAAGCAAATACAAAAACCATGGAAATAGCAAATAAACCGGAATTGACCCCTTTGGCACTGGGCAATATGTTTAAGGCCCTACAGGTAGCAGGCCGGACAGGGATGAAAATGCCCCCTCACCACAGTACCGGGGAAGCGGTAATCATGGTGCAGAAGGGCGAGGCTCTTTTGCAGATGCCGGATGGCCAACATCTTTTAAAGGCAGGGAACTGTTTCATCGTTCCCGCAAAGAAGGAACATACATTAACCATTATAAAAGATTTTACGGCCATAGCTATTATGGCGGTTGAATCTGAAATTAATTTTATATAACCCGTATCATGGAAAACACATTGGAAACAACAATAGGCCAAATGGTCGCAAAAGATTACCGCACCGCTCAGGTATTCAAGGACCATAGGATAGATTTTTGCTGTAAGGGCAACCGTAGCGTTCAAGAAGTGGCAGAAAAACAAAATCTTGATGTTGATGTGCTGCTACAAGAAATAGAGGAAGTACAGAGAGAAACCAGGAATGATAACACTGATTTTAAATCGTGGCCATTGGACCTGCTTGCAGATTATGTTGAGAAAAAACATCACCGCTATGTAGAAGGAAGTATTCCTGTATTAAAACAATATCTGAACAAACTTTGTAAAGTACACGGCAAGCAACATCCCGAACTGTTTGATATTACTGAACATTTCAATAAAACTGCCGGCGAACTGTCCGCGCACATGAAGAAAGAGGAACTGGTGCTCTTCCCATGGATCCGCAAAATGGTCAAAGCGGAACAACAGGACAAACCCCTGGACAGACCACATTTCGGAACGGTCAAAAACCCTATTGCCATGATGATGCAGGATCACGAGAACGAGGGCGAACGGTTCAGCCAAATTGCAGAACTCAGCAATGATTATACCCCACCGGCAGATGCCTGCAATACCTACCGCGTAACATTCTCACTGCTCAAGGAATTTGAGGAAGACCTGCACAATCACATTCATTTGGAGAATAATATCCTTTTTCCGAAGGCAGAAGCATTGGAATTGAAGCTGAACGTTTGAGCCGAACCTCTTGCCCGTAAAATAGAGCAGGGATAATCGAAAATCCTTGCTTACCTCTCTGTCAAGAGATTCTATCAATTATCATTAAAATAAATTTATCATGGGAACAAAAGAAATAAATTTCAGAACAGAAAGTCCAAAGAAACTTCAAAACCGAAAAAGCAATTTAAAAACAACTCTTACGATTGCATTCATATCATTATTAATGGCATTCGGTTCATTTACTGCATTAGCGCACTGCGATTCTTACGATGGCCCAGTAATCAAGGATGCCACAAAGGCCCTTGAAACAAATAATGTTGATTTGGTCCTGAAATGGATTACAGAAGAACAGGAACAGGAAATCGTTCCGTTGTTCAATAAAACGTATCAGCTCAAAAAGGGCGACGGGGAGGTTTATTCCATTGTCAAAAAACATTTCTTTGAAACCCTTGTACGGCTTCATCGTGAAACCGAAGGTGAACCTTACACGGGACTAAAGCCTGCCGGGACAACCAAACAAATTATTCAAATGACCGATGATGCAATTAAAGAAGGAAATGCCGATGATTTTTTGGTGAAATTGAATAACCATATGGATAAGGTGGTTCGTGAAAAATATCAAAAAGTGGCCGATCTCAATAAAGTAAAAGATAATTCGGCAAAGCAGGGCAGGGCATTTGTGGAAGCCTATATTGATTATACGCATACCGTTGAAGCAATGCATGATATTATGGAACATGGTGCAGTACATAAAGAATAGCAGAATGAGACTATTCAGAGAGATACAGGTTTATTATGATAATCTATCGAACAACATAACATCGTTATACAAGAGCTGATCAAGATTTGATATCCTGACAATCAGAAAAACCATTGAAAATGGAAACAGAAAGACCGATCAAAAGAAACAAAAACTTACAACCCTTAAGTCGAGACCACCACCACAGTCTCTTGCTGTGCTGGAAAATAAGGACTGGTTTTACAAAAAAAGTGGGTGTTGAAAGAATTAAACATTATGCTGATTGGTTTTTTGAGCACCATATCCATCCCCATTTCGAAATGGAGGAAACCCATTTATTTCCCATTTTGGGAAACAGTAGCCCACTGATAAAAAAAGCGCGGGCGCAACACCAAAGGCTACGGCGACTTTTTAACGACATCAATGATATCGAAAAGTCATTAAGCCTTATCGAAGAGGAACTGGAACGCCATATCCGCTTTGAAGAACGGGTGTTGTTTAACGAAATTCAAAAAATAGCAACAGAAAAACAATTAGGAATAATTTCAAAAATACATACCGATGGAAAATTCAATGACAATACCGATGACCCTTTCTGGGTCTGAAAAAAGGACAAATGGACCGGTACAGTGGTACAATGATCTACTGACGGAATTTAAAAGGGGACAAATAGGCTATTCCACCATCGCCATCTTGGGCCAGAGCTGTATCGGATCTGCAGCCGTAATGCTCTTGTTTATGCACGATATGCCCACGACGGTCAAAATGATCTTTGTGTTCTTGGTCACCATTTTCTGTATGGGTTTCAATGCTGCGGTGCTGGTGCAGTTAAAATCGAGGGCAACGTTCAATGTCTTGACCGTGAGTGTGCTTTTTAGCTGTATCGTGATCATCCTCAATTTGGTTTGAAAGGTAAATTAAGAACGTTTTTAAAACCACAGGTCATGACAACTGAAACCTATTGTTTTACCTATTTTGATGAATTTGGGGAAGAGTGCCATGCCGATTTCAAGGTCAACGAATACCACAGCCTCATGGAACTGCTCTTCGATAAATACATCGAGCAATGGGGAGATTGTAAGGGCAGGGCGTGGTGTGGCATCTGCCATATCCAGATTATCCAAGGTTCCATTACCGAAAAAATGGGTTCGGAGGAAAAACATACCCTTTCAAAAATCTGGAATGTCACCGAAAATAGTCGCCTGGCATGTCAGATCCCGGTCAACCTCGAACTTCACAACCTTGTTTTTAGAATAATGGAAACCTGCTAAAGTTCTAAGGATCTCAAAGACTTAAAATAAACCTTTGATCAACAAACGAATGTTTTATTTTGGCTTTCATATCAGGGGTTTTAAATTGTCCTTACCGTAATAATCGATCTTAATCTGGAACATTTCGGCCATTTTGGAGGCGCGCCATTTGGCCTCCCCGGCCTTTTCGCCCTCGAACAGTTCATCGATCGTGGTGTGGAACAGGCCGAGCCAGCGCTCAAAGTGCTTTTTGGTTACCGGTAGCTTGGCGTGTGGGGGGAAGGGGCTCCCATAATAGGTGTGCTGGCCCAAAAGCACAGTTTGCCAAAAGGTGTACATCTTGGAGAGATGCTGCGGCCACCTGTCCTAGATCGCGTTGTTGAAGATGTCCTTCAAAAGTGCATCCTGCCTCACTTTTCCATAAAACGTGTCAACAAGCAACTTTATATCTTCGATGTTCAGGATTTCACTTTTCATGGTCAAAAGAATGATTTGTAAAGATCGGGCTTGAAGTACATAACCACATAGAATAGGCTGAACCCAAAAAAGATGATCAACAGGGCCCATATCCAAGAGGGGACCGCCCTGGGGTTTTCCGATCCACGGATAATGAACTTATCCTTGGTCTCACTGCCATAGGCATTGATGACGATCGAGGTCTGGGTATCGATGACCTCGTTGTCCCTTATGCCCAGGACTGAAATTTCGGGTCCGTTCCTTACCTCAAAGGGAATTATCTTTATGCCCTCGATGTTTCCGGAGGATTTTGCCACAATTTTGAGCCGGTGCTTTCCATCGGGTATTTTTGTGGTATCCAGCACCAATTTCACCGGGGGCGAAAATTCCCCAAAGGGTTGCTCATCATCGTCCAAAAATACCCTGATGACCCTTTTGTCCCCTATTTCTTCAGAATCCTTCATCTTTAACTATGTTTTTAATATGATCCGGGTTTTTTTCGCCGGGCATGAACAGGTATTTTATGCTCATGACCAGCGTGAACAGGACGATAAGAATGGCTATACCTATGATAATGGCATCCATCGTCCCGTTTGAGCTTTCAACACTTCCCCCGACCACGGCCGGGGTCTTTTCACAGAACCACTGTGCAAAGACCGAACCGTGAGGGGAAAAGAGGATGGCCAACATGACGGTTGTTTTTTTCATCTTTTTTGTATTTGGGTGTGCCCGGGATATAAGCTGGGTTTTTCCCCAGTGCCATTGGGGTCACATTTTGGGGTTCTTGATTATGGAATCCCTTATTTTTTTGACATCCTCCACCTGGACTGCCGGGGCATCGTTGCCCCAACTGCTGCGCTCGTGGGTCATAATGGCCGCGATCTCGGCATCGGTCAGCTGGTCCCCAAAAGGCGGCATTGGCCCATAACCCTCAAGTTCGCTGTAGCCCTGGAGAATGATGGTGGTCATCTTTGTGGGATCGATGTCGTTTACGATATCGCTGCCCACCAGGGATGGGAATGCCCCCGGGACCCCTTTGCCCGTTTGTTGATGGCAGGCCGAGCAGGTGCTCATGAAAAGTTTTTCCCCGTCCAGGCTGCTTGTCGTCGCTGCCTGCTCCGATCTTTCATCTTCGGTCCCCTTATATTCAAAGGGAATGAACTTTACCTCTTGCCCCTCTGGGAGCTCGGCCTGTTTAAGGGACTGGAGGTACGCGACCAGGTTGATGGCATCACCGGTGGCCAGGATTTTCTTACCGGGCCTGTTGAATATATCTTTTGGGACGGCCACTACCACGTCCGATGTATCGATCGCCATACTGTCGACCTCTTTAAAGAGCCAGGGGAAGCTCGGCATTATTGACGCCTTCACAACCGCCCTGGGATTGTACAGGTGCAACAGCTGCCATGCGGCACCGGGCTGTCTCTTGCCCACATTGGTAAGGTCCGGGCCAGTGCGCTCGCTGCCAAGGATCGATGGGGCCTGCCGCCATACGTCTATGCGCTGTTTATTGTAGATATAATCCCCGGGCACGGCGGGCCTTGTCCCCCACATATTGTCCATCTCAATATTGCGCACCTGTTGGGTGTGGCAGGCCACACAGCCCTCTGCAATGAAGATATGCTGTCCTTTTTGTTCCGCGGCCGTCATTTTCGGTAGATCGGGGAGCGGCTCATATTCTTCCATTTGATAGGCGGGCCAGACCGCAACGCCCAAGGTGAGGATCAAAAATACCCCGAAGGCCGTGATCACCAACGCTTTATGGTTTGTATTGAAATCGAACATAATCTGTGGTTTAAACGGTTATGGGCTCGCCCTTTACGGCCTCAATGGTGGCCGGAAGCCCCTTATCCTTATTTCTGCCCTTGACCATATAATAAAGGTTATAGGCAAAAATAAGGTGTGAAAGGAACATCATGGTCCCGCCCACGGCGCGCCAGGCCCAATAAGGTTCCATCAGGATGACCGACTCGATAAAGGGGTTGCCATCGATCCAGCTGAGCCCCTTTAGCGTGCCGCCTACCATAAGGGATACCATATAGGCAAAAAGACCGATGAACGCCAGCCAGAAGTGGGCACCCACAAATAACTGTGGCGGTTCCTTTCCCGTTAGTTTTGGTACGATGGTATAGATACAGGCCCAAAGGATGAAGCAGATTATCCCATACATGGTCATGTGGGAATGGGCCACGTTAAAATCGGTAAAATGCCAGACAAAGTTGGTAAACCGGAATGCCTGTAAAGTGCCCTGTGTTGAGCCCACAAAATAGAAGATGACCCCTACCAGAAAGAAGGGCAGGACATAGCTTTTTGAAATATGGTTGAACCGACCTTTCATGGTCATCAAAAAATTGGTGGTCCCGGCGACCACGGGGATGACCATCCCCGCACTGAAAACGATTGCAGTGGTCTGGAGCCACCAGGGCAATGGGCTGAACACAAAATGGTGGGTGCCTATCATGGTATAGAACAGCATCTGCGTCCAGAAGGCCAGCACACCAAGGGAATAGGAATATATGGGCTTGTTCAGGGTCGCCGGCAGGTAGTAATAGATCAGCCCCAGGCTAAAGGTCATGAACCACATCCCCACGCCCTGGTGCATGTAGTATCCCTGAATGACCGTTTCCCCCAGCCCTTCCTGGTACCAGGGCAGATAGGCGGTGATCGACAGGACGATGGTCCAGAGCAGGGAGGCCAGGATGAACCAGTTGGAGATATAGATCTCCGATATTTTGCGTGTGGCGACGGTTTTATAAAAATTGTAAAAGGTGATGATCAGCCCGATCGCAAAGAGGATCATGATGGGCCATATGTATTCGCGGTATTCCCCACCGCCATTATTGATGCCGCCCATTAGCGCGAGATTGCCCAACAATACGGTCAGGTTGATCAGGATAAGGGAGGTCCAGGCCAGTTTATAATTATGGATCCTATTGTTTGAGGTACGTGCGATGACAAAATAGCCCAGCCCGATCATGGCCAGTGAGGCCCAGCCCCAGAATACGGTATTTGTGTGCACGGGCCGCAACCTGCCGAACGAAAGCCAAGGGACACGGTCAAGTTCCGGCCAGATGAATTTCAGCCCCAGGTATTCCCCCACCAAGGTGCCGAAGACAAGCCAAAAAGCCGCCGTCGCCAGATAATAGATGACCACTTTTTTGAGCTCTTCCGGGGTCTCGATGCTTAGGAGCGTTCGCTTCTTTTCTTCAAAGAAGGATTTATGGGGTTCTTTTTGTACGCGCTGTACCAGGCCCTTTCTATCCACCGCTCTGTTCCCGCCGCCCAGTTCATCACCGGTCAATTTATAGTTCAATGCTGTTTTCCGGTTTTCCAGTATCCCATCGATCTCATCACTTTCCAGGGAGATCAGCTCTTCATTGAAGGCCATCCTTTTTTTATCCGTTTTCTTTTCCTTCAGCCTGTCGATATAGTTGTTCATCTTGATCACAAGGATAAAGACGGTGACCATAAGGACGATAACCAACAGGGCAAAGGTGCCGATGACGCCCGGGCTTGTGGCCCAGTTGTCACTGTTTGCAGATGTGCCCTGTGAAAGGCCGATCAGGGGCAAAAGCCCCGCTATCAAAAGACTGCAAAATGATTTATACACCATGGGAATAAGATTTTAAGACCTTTTTAGCTTTTATATACTTTTAATTTTTTTGTGGTACCATATAGGTGATCCCTTCCTTCACTCCCAGTGCCCGTTCAAAAAAGGCTGGTATTCGCCATCATCCCTTTAATGTCTCCTTTTATATTCATGAACTTATCAGTAAGGGGACAGCGCCTATCGCCATTGCATTCCGCAAACCAAGGCACAATCATTATAAAGCCCATTGCCATCAATGGCAGATACAATATCTTTCATCATTATCTGGTGCAACCGTCACTTTTCGATTTTAAAGCCCCCATTACGCCTTTTGGCGGAATCCAAAAAGCCATCTTTAGCCAGATGCTGTAAAACTTTCGCCGTGAACGCCTCAGGGGAATCGATTTTTTTTTACGATCTGTTTCAGGTTTACGCACTGATCCCGTAATGATCGCAGTGCGATATATGCACATGCTTTGATCCCATACTCATATACTTTGGAAAACATTAAATGTTTTTTTGATGGAAGACAAAAGTACAGTACAAATTTAATTAAGACAAATTTATCTGAAATAAACTTTAAGCTATACTGGATTGATTTAATCAAACTAAAAATAAAGTTTTCTTCCGCTAGATATTTCACCGGCTCTGCCTCGAGGTAGTTCAGTTATTGATTCAATAATCGGAAAATATATTTGGATGTCCACAAATTCATTTACGCTTGCATGGTATAATTCATTTGTGTGCCCTTCGATAAAATGGAAAACCTCATTCTGCGATTTGTGGATTTTGTGTGTGAAAGACCTTTTGAACCAAGCCCGGGTTGCTTCTTCCCAGTTGAGTTCCCGACTGTAGTGTTACAGGAAGGGCGGGGTGACTTTTCCAAGGATGGTCAGAGACTTGGCGCTATGGAAGTGTCCGATGGAACTTCTTATCCGCCCTATGTAATGCTCTATCCATTTTTATAACTATTTTTCTAAATGCTTTGGAAAGAAAATAGCCCCAATAGAACATAAATATTCAATAGTTGTATGGGGAGTGCTCTTATGGACCCTAATGTCTTATCCAGTAATAAAGTATATTGAACTTCGTATTGGAATTGACCTTAGGCAAAGAATGAAATAAAAACAAAAGATGAAAACGGTTTCTTCATGAGGCGTCCTATGATTTGAAGGTTTTACTTGACAATGGCCATCAATCAATACTAACGGATGGATAAGTCCTCAAGCAGAGAAGTGATGATCAAAGAGGGGTAGGATTAGGAGAAGGTAAATGTTTAAATTGTCCAAAAATAGGTCAAAAGTTGGCGCACATGCCACAATCAATTAAAGACTGGAAAGGCCAAGTGGCATAAAATTTTAATAATCCTGATTTTAAATAGTCCCGCAAGAAAATGAAAATGTCTTTTCAATATAACCTCTTCACGTACAGCTAGAGACGCAAAAAATTCTTTAAGTTTTGGTCTCGTCAAAGTTGAATCAACGGATTTAATTTTGAGATACTTTGTTAACTTCTACAAAAGTAATTGAGATTATTTGAATAAGTAATGCATTTGAACGTATTTTATATATATTTGAGCGATTATTTGATTCAATCAGATATTCAAAGAGATGTTCCATTTCAATTTAGATTTGGTAGCATTGACAATGTCAACCCCAAATCTTCAAGTTATGCAGCTTCAATCGTTAAGAACGCCTTTGCGTTATCTTTATCTGGCACTCTCAATCCCTGTTTTAATTTCCTGTAACGGCGAATCCATAGATGAAAACCTGGCTTCGCTGGAAAGTATTCAACTTCCTCAGGCCATAGAAAGTCCCATGGACGCGGTAGGGGAATTGCCTTACCCGCAGATTCCTGAAAAATCATATACGATCGAACTCGATCGCTGGGATATTCCCAATGACCGCAGAGATGCAGATAAAACGACCGAAAACCTTCAAAAAGCCATTGACTGGGCGGTAGATGAAGGCTATGGTAGAATTCACCTTCCCAAAGGTCATTATCTAGTAGGGCGTTATGGCAATGATATCTATCAAGCTGGAATTGCCCTACGTAGTAATATGGCTTTTTTACTTGATAAAGAGGTGGTTATCGAGATGGTTCCAAATGATAAGTGGAATTATTGTGTGCTTGAGGTAACCGCAAAAGAGCGCGTGGTAATCTCTGGAGGGACCATTCTGGGAGATCGTGATAACCATACGTATACGCCGCGTCCGGGAGATGGTTATACAAATCATGACGAAGGTCACCTGGTTTGCATACAGAATGAAAGTGCCCATGTAACCGTAGAAAATGTAAAACTCACCAGGGCCAATGGCGACGGGATCCTTCTTGTGGGACAAAAAGGCAAGGGCAGCTCTGTGAAGCATATCGTAATAAAAAACAATGAGATCGTAGGAAATCGGCGGCAGGGAATTTCAGTGGTAGGCGGGGAGGACGTGCTCATACAGAATAATGAGATTCACCATACTTCGGGCACTTCGCCGCAGTTTGGCATTGATATAGAAAGCCGAATTTATAAAAGTAGCGATGTGCGGATTATGTCTAATTATTTTCACAATAACCGTGGTGGTGATCTGGTTAATGTAGATGGTACCAAAGTGGTTTTTGATGGAAATATTCTAGAACAGGGTGAAGACAGTGAGTATATAGACGGTCCCATTGTGTACCGAAAGAACGCTGATATGACCATACGCCGAAATACGATCACCATGCGCACCATGTCTGTCAATAACTGGAACGGGATTATCATGTACTCTAATGACAAGCCGAAGAGAACCTCGGCCATGACCTACATTTACGAAAATACTTGTAATAATTGCGGTTTCTATATGTACAAAGGAGCCGATTTAGAAGTGCGGGATAACACGTTTAATAATGGTCATTTGGCTTTTTATAAAATGGATAACTTGACTTTGGAAAATAATAATGTAATTCAGAGCAGTGCTTGCAAGGCCTACAGTTTTAATCAGGTAACGGGATCAGCCAACGGAAATCTTTTTAACGATGAATCCTATTCTATTCCTTTGAGCCAAGATTCACCATTAAAAAGCTGCTGGTAAATAACAATAAGAGCTCCATTTATTGATTAAATCGCCCGTTTTTCGGGTATATAATCAAGATATTAACACTTTATTCTCTTTTAATCACAGAATAAATAAATAGTGCTGCCCCATATTTTTCAAGTTGTTACATGGCACGATTAAATATTATTTTGCACTACCTGTGCATGCCTATTTTTCTATCTTTACGGCGTGAAATTCATTGTGCTCCTCTTATCGTTTTATATTTTAACACTCAATGTATTTCCTTGTACAGATGGTGGTGAGGTTTCAGTTACTTCTCAAACAGAAGTTAGCCAGGGCGCAGATCTGAACCACGGAGACCTTTATCAAGATCTTTGTGCACCCTTCTGCACATGCCATTGCTGCCACGTACATACCTTAGAATTTCCTTTAGCAGATGCTGCACCTTTTTATAGGGAAATATCTTCACAATTATTCCTACATTTTGATAGTCTGGGAGAAGAGGCTATCAGTATTCTTTTAGATCCTCCGCGCGTTTAATTCAGTTTATGGATAGTTATATCCTGTTTTTTAGGTGAATCATGTATTGATTCCCCCTCTTTTTTACATCAAACTCTGAATTAAATCCTAAATTTTTATGATCAATAAAATCATAGCTTATTCCCTTGGGAATAAGCTTATCGTAGGGTTGTGGGTACTTGCCCTCGTGGGCGCAGGCCTTTATGCAATGACTACGATCAACCTGGGCGCGCAGCCTGATATTACCAATAACCAAGTGCAGGTCATCGCACAGTCCCCGAATCTTTCCACTGAAGATATTGAACAATTTGTCACCTATCCAGTAGAACTGGCAATGGCCAATCTGCCCGGTGTTACCGAAATCCGTTCGGTCTCCCGTTTCGGACTTTCTGTGGTTACTATCGTCTTTAAGGACAAAATGGGCACATATTTGCCCCGCCAATTGGTCTCGGAAAAACTCAACGAAGTCAAATCTGAAATTCCCGATCAATTCGGAAGTCCCGGTATGGGGCCCATTACCACAGGCTTGGGCGAAATTTATCAATATACCCTAAAAGCTGAAAAGGGCTATGAAGACACGTATTCACCTACTGATCTGAGAACCATTCAGGATTGGATCGTTAAACGCCAACTCGCACTTACAGAAGGCGTTGTTGAGGTAAATGCCTTTGGCGGAAAGATCAAGCAGTATGAGATTGCAATTGATCCTGCCAAACTGAACGCGATGGGAGTTACCTTGACCGAAATTTTTGAGGCACTTCAGCAAAACAATCTGAACACCGGGGGCGCATATATTGAAAAAAATAAAATGGCCAACTTCATTCGTGGGGAAGGTTTAGTGCGCTCGCTGGAAGATATCCGTCAGATAGTGGTTAAAAATCAGGAAGGCCTGCCCATTTTAGTGGGTGATGTTGCAGAAAAAGTCCACTATGGAAGTCAGCTGCGCTACGGTGCATTTACGCAAGATGGCCACGAAGCCGTAGGCGGAGTGGTGCTAATGTTGAAAGGCGCGAATCCCAATAGTGTGGTGGAAAACGTCAAAAAACGAATAAAAGAGGTTCAAAAATCACTTCCCGAAGGATTAAAGATCGTTCCATTTTTAGACAGAAGTGAACTGATAGGGCGGACTACCGCAACCATCGAAAAGAATCTTATGGAAGGCGCACTTATCGTCATTTTTGTGCTGGTGCTCCTGCTTGGTAGTTTACGAGGTGGGTTGGTTACCGCATCGCTTATACCACTTTCGCTCTTGTTTGCCTTTATTATGATGAAAGCCTTTGGGGTTTGGGCAAATTTAATGTCGCTGGGTGCCATTGATTTTGGGATCATCGTTGACGGTGCCGTTATTATTGTGGAAGGAACCGTACATGCGATTGAAAAACGGGTTAAATCAAGTAAAAATGGCCTAAATCAGTCGGAAATGGATGAAGTGGTCTATGACGCCAGTAGTTCGGTAATGAATTCGGCGTTCTTTGGGCAGATCATCATCCTTATCGTTTTTACACCCATTCTGTTTTTGACCGGGATCGAGGGAAAAATGTTTCGCCCAATGGCGTTTACCTTTGGTTTTGCCGTTTTGGGAGCCATTATTTTATGTCTTACTTACGTGCCGGTAATCACATCACTTACCATGAAACCGTCCGGTAAAAAGAAAAACTGGTTTCATAAACTGGAAGATAAAATTGCGGGCTTTAGTAACGGGATGATGCGCCGGATCAATAACGGTTATCGTCCGGTAATTCTTAAATCCTTAAACCATCGCATTCTTGTACTGGTCATCGCCGTTTTACTGCTGCTGGGTGCAGGATATTCCTTTAGCCGAATGGGAGGTGAATTCATTCCCAGTATTGATGAAGGGGATATCGCGATGCAGGCACTTTTGAGGCCTGGAAGCTCACTGAGCGAAGCAATTGAAACTTCCACAAAAATCGAAGAGATCGTACTCGATAATTTCCCCGAAGTGGAAACAATGGTTTCCCGCATTGGCGTGGCCGATATCCCAACAGACCCAATGCCTATGGATATTGCCGATACCTATATTATTCTGGACAAGAATAAAGAGCATTGGGTCTCTGCGGAAAATAAAGAGGAACTGGTTGCCAAAATCAAGGAAAAACTAGCCGATGTTCCAGGCGTTAATTTTGTTTTTAGTCAGCCGGTTGAGTTGCGGTTCAATGAGCTTTTAACGGGTGTTCGGGAGGACGTGGCCATCAAGTTATATGGAGATGATCTCGAAATACTTACCGATAAAGCTTCAGAAATGGCAAAAATCATCAAAAAAGTTCCCGGTGCGGCTGATGTGAATTTAGAAGCCACTTCTGGGCTGCCGCAGATGACGGTGCATTTTAACCGAAGTAAAATAGCGCAATATGGACTGAACATTCAGCAATTGAGCAATTATATACGTACCGCTTTTGCCGGGGGAAGTGCCGGGGTCATTTTTGAAGGGGAAAAACGTTTTGAGATGGTAGTGCGATTAGACGCAGCCCACCGCCAGAATATCGATGACCTAAAGAACTTACTGATTGATTTACCCAGTGGAAACCAGATCCCAATCAAAGAAGTGGCGGATATCGATTATCAACCAGGCCCCATGCAGATTTCGCGAGATAATACTTCCAGAAGGATTTCGGTAGGGGTAAACGCGCGTGGTCGTGATGTGGAGTCTATGGTTCATGATATCCAGGATAAACTGGATGCAGAACTTGACCTGCCACCGGGCTATCGCGTCTCTTACGGCGGGGCATTTGAAAACCTGCAACGGGCAAAAGATCGGTTGACTGTCGTGGTTCCTATTGCCCTTGCGCTAATTTTTCTATTGCTCTATTTTGCTTTGGGCTCGTTTTCCCAATCCATTATGATCTATATGGCAGTTCCCTTAGCAGCCATAGGGGGGATTTTTGCACTTGTCGTCCGCGGGATGCCCTTCAGTATCTCTGCGGGAGTTGGATTTATCGTGCTTTTTGGAGTCGCTGTTTTAAACGGTCTGGTGCTCATAAGTAGGATGAATTCCTTAAAAGAAGAGGGGGTTAGTGATATACGACAACGTATTTTAACAGGAACGCAAGAGCGATTACGCCCCATTTTATTGACCGCGCTGGCCGCTATTATGGGATTTTTACCGATGGCGTTTTCTAATGGGGCAGGTGCTTCTGTACAGCGCCCACTGGCGACGGTGGTCATAGGTGGCCTGATAACCGCAACTTTACTTACTCTCATTATTGTGCCCATTTTATACACATTTGTGGAAAAAATGAAAGAAAAGGCCAATGATAAATCCAATAAACTTGGTATAAATCCCACGTTAATTGTAATTCTTTTGAGTCTGGGGTCAACTGCTATTCCCGCAAATTCCTATGCGCAAGCATCGCAGAGAAGTACGGAAGATTCTGTTCAACAAAATAAGTTTGAGGAACAACAGGATTTCGCCCCCATTTCTTTAAAGGAAGCAGTTCAAAGAGCTCAAACCCACTATCCAAGGCTGAAAACTGCCCAGTTAGAAATAGAAAACCAGCGGGCGCTCAAAAAAACGGCCTTGGATCTGGGAAGTACAAAAATTTTTACCGGTGGTGAAGAATTACCTGATTCCAATAACGGGGATGCGGGTATTTATACGACGGTTGGGATCCAGCAACAGGATATCGACGTGTTCAGTATATCGGCTAAGAACAAAGTTCAAAATTCAAAAATTGTTCTGGGTGAAACCGCCCTCGACCTTACTTCCCTTCAAGTAAAACGGGAGGTGAGCAAGGCCTGGGGAAATGCCTACACTTCTAAACGGAAATACGAACTGTTTGTGGAACTTGATTCCATTTTTAGCGATTTTGAACGGGCGGCAAGGCTTCGGTATGAGACCGAAGCAGCTTCTAAGTTGGAATATCTGGCAGCCATAAATCAGGCGCGGCAGGTGAGCCTTCAGAAGATGCAGGCATATCGAGATTATCTGGGCAATCTGCAAAAACTCAACCTGTGGTTGGTTAGCGAATCCATGTATACCGTTGCTAATGCTGAAATCAGTGAAATTGACCAACCCATTATGTACCAAATGGATTCTATTGAAGATCATCCTATGTTGCGCTATGCTGAACAACAAATGGAGGTAGCGGACGCCGAATGGCATTTAAGCAATAAAGCATTTCTCCCAAAATTAAGTGCGCAATATGGCCGACAGAAAATCGCTGGGCAGAATGGTTTTTTTACGTTTCAGGCCGGGATTTCCATCCCGTTGTTTTTTGGACCTGAACTGGGACGGTCACAATCCGCCAATATACAGATCCAAATTGCCGAGCAGCATTTTAAAGAGAAACAGCTTCAGGTAAATGCAACCTACGGGGAGTTGCGGCAATCTTATTTAAAATGGCAGGAATCGTGGCAATATTATGTACAGGAAGCTCTTCCGCTAGCAAAACAGCAGCGGGACGGCGCCGTGTTTGCTTACAAAGAAGGAGGTATTGATTATACTACCTTTCTGCTTACAGTGCGGGATGCAATCGGAATACAGCGTAATTCTTGGGATGCGCTGAATAATTATCTGCAATCAAAATACGAAATGGAATTTTATCTGAATTCCGCTAAACAATAAAGACAAACTTATGCATACGATAAAATCAATTTTGTACCCAGCGCTTCTTTTGAGCGGTTTGATATCCTGTAAACAGGAAAATCTTTCCACAGAGAACGAGATTCAAAATCAAACAGAAACAGTTGAAAATAGCGCTAAACACGAAGAAAATCAGGGTCTTGAAGATCAAAAGTTACATGTTTCAAAACAAAAATTGGAAGCTCTGGAATTGGAGATAGACAGTCTGCCGATGAAAAGCCTCACGGATATTGTGAGAGCCAATGGTACACTGGAAGTTCCCCCACAGAAAGAGGCGGCAATTACCGCGATAATAGGGGCAAACGTGACCAGTATTAAGGCCGTTGAAGGTGATAAAGTGAATACAGGAAGCGTTCTGGGATATTTGAGCCATCCCGATCTCATTAAGTTACAGACCGATTATTCAAGCGCATATAATCACATGAACTTTTTAGAAAAGGAATACAACCGTCAAAAAAAGTTGTACGAGGCCGAGGTCGCTTCCGGAAGGAAATTTCAAGAAATTGAATCACAGTTTAACTCCAGCAAGGGAATGGTAAAAGGGCTCGAGTCCCAATTAAGGCTGTTGCATTTGAATCTTGACCGGATCAGAAATGGGAATGTGTACAACCAAGTGCCCATTGTGAGCCCCATTGATGGTTATGTGGAAAAAGTGAATATTAAAATCGGCCAATTTGTACAGCCGCATGTAGAAATGTTTGAAATCGTGAATACGGAACATGTTCATGCCGATCTGATGGTTTTTGAAAAGGATGTAAGTAAGGTGAAAGAAGGGCAGCGCGTAGAATTTGAAATCGAATCAATGCCCGATATTGATCTAACGGCCACCATATATTCCGTAGGAAAGACTTTTGAACAAGATCCAAAAGCGGTGCACGTACATGCTGAAATTGAAAACAAGCAGGGCAATCTATTCCCGGGAATGTACCTCACCGCAAAAATAGTCACTTCTCAGAATAGGGTATCCGCACTTCCCGAAGAGGCTATCATTACTGAAAACGGGGAGTCTTACATTTTTACGGCCAGAAATATAACCAAGGATAATGATGAGGAATGGGAATTAAGCCCGTTAAAAGTTGTTGCGGGACAGAAATATGATGGCTGGGTTGAAATTAAATTTCTACAACCTATTGACGAAGAGACCAAGTTCGTATGGAACAAAGCCTATTATCTAATAGCAGAACTAAAGAAGGGAGAAAATGAGCATGGGCATTAAGAGCGTTTTTAAACGGACTCCTTACTGATTTCTAAGGTTTTTTGAACCTTGGCGTTGTCTAAAAATCATTGAATATCTCGATATTCAATGATTTTTATGTTTTTGGCAGACCTGCAAACTATTGACAATCAATTTATAATGACTTTGAACAAGCTTTAAAACCGGATAGATAATAAGCCTCAACGCTTTTTTATGGAAAAGATAGATTTAAACAGTGAAATGAAGTTTTGGAGAGAAAATCGGGAGAAATGGCATAAAAATGGCAAAATATCACCTCTATTTGAAGTTGATATGGTAGTCTTAATTTTGGTAAAAGGGGTTTTTCCGGAATGTGGGAAGAAGTTTTTGCAAAATGTGCGCTAATTAAAATTCGTGAGCTTACGAAGTATGAAATAGCGTAATATCCTGAGTATAAATTTCTGTTTTAATCTTATTCAAATTTTACCACTTTAAGGTATTTATTTATTATATGCTCCATTTTTATAACAGAAAGTGGTTTATTCTCATAACCATTAATGTCTTTATAATTTTTAGAAGTAGTCAAAAGAACGAGTACAATCTTAGCCCTTTGTTCTTCTGATAGGTTTTCATAATTATCAAGGAATTCCCAACCATCCATAACGGGCATGTTAAGATCAAGCAGAATGAGATGTGGCTTGGGAAATTTGCCATCCACTTTTGTTGTTAGGAAATCAAGTGCTGCCTTTCCATCTTTTTTAACTACAATATTACGCGAGAAGTCTAACTTCTTGATAATCCATGTACATAACTGTCCAGTTAAAATAGACTGAGGGTCAGTTGATTATAATCAAGTTCTTTGACATTATTGAAATCTATATTTATAAATAGCTCATTTATAGGGGTTTTATCTAATAATGAGATGCCCAGGAC
>Ga0307486_1000592_pt1 | contig 31961 bp, 23 predicted proteins | sample CBIW02metaG_FD_203663 | JGI IMG/M metagenome (GOLD analysis project Ga0307486, IMG submission 203663) | Sea-ice brine microbial communities from Beaufort Sea near Barrow, Alaska, United States - CBIW 0.2 | ecosystem: Environmental > Aquatic > Marine > Coastal | place: USA: Alaska | collected... | reverse complement strand
CCTCGGGATGCTCCTCTTTCCAGACGCGAACCCAATTGCCCAGCGTCCCCTCGACGACTCCGATCTCGGGAGCCACTTGAGCGATTGGCCGGCCCGATGAAATCACCAGTTCGACGGCCTCGGCCCGAAACTCGGTGCTGAACTTACGACGATTAGTCATGAAACAGATTCTCCTTACGTCTGTCTCAATTCACCATACGGGCGCAGCCCTCACCGGTGGGATCGAGACTTCGCGTGACCAGATACAAGCATTTTAGAGCGGCCTGCTCGGTGGGTCAATGCCCTCGAGCACGCACCGCCCGCCGATACCGGGACAAAGCGCTGCGCAACGCGCGAACGGTGCTGTGCTCAACGCGCACGCTTTATCCTCAGATCCATGAACGGGCTGGTCTGGTATACGCCTTTGAGCTTCACGGTGGTGATATCGACTTGCTCACTAGTTCTGTGTCGGGGCAGAGATGAGCGGATGTTCCTTGCGGGCGATGGCCCACGCGTAAGCCCGCACACCTGCCTCAAATTCTTAGAAGAATCTGAGTGGTTGGCAGCGACGCTTTAATAATGGGCACAGAGATTCGACCACGCGTTCGTCTAAATCAACGCATCTATCTCTCTATCGGTGTCATTCTCGCCGTAGTAATCAGCGGCTGGGTGCTGAAATCCGCCGTTGGCTACACCTCGCTGGAAATGAATCTTCTGCGGCAGGTAAACGGGTTTCATACTGACTTTGCCGATGGCATCGCGCTTGGCATTAACTGGCTCTTTGCCCCCATCGTGGCATTCGTCATTGTGCTTCTCGCAGGCGGAATGATTCTGCTGTTCACACGGCGGTATGCGTGGGCATTTCGCTTCATGTATATCGTGCTGGTTCCCACTGTGGGTGCCGCAGTGGTCAAGGTGCTGGTGCATCGCCCACGTCCCGATATTGCGTCGTTGCAACACGTTTTGGTGTTGGAACCGGGCGGACTCAGCTTTCCGAGCGGCCACACCACCTTTGCCGCCTGCTTCGTGCTCGGTTTCATTGTTCTCGCGCGCGGGCATAGCCTGAGGCCAACTCTGATCGGCGTGTCGGCTTTCATTGTGCTTCTCGCCGCGTCCTCGCGGGTCTATCTCGGGGTGCACTACCCGTCCGATGTGGTCGCTTCGGTGGTCTATGCGATTGCTGCGGTGGCACTTGCGGATGCGATTTGGCTGCTGGCAGTGCCACACTTGAGCAAACGACGCTCGGGCAAGCTCGCCGGTAGCGCCCGATGAGGAGCTACGGATGCCCGCTGACAGCACACCATTCCCCCGGCTGCTGCTGATCGAAGATGATCCTAAACTGGGCCCAATGATTCGGGATGTACTCGCTGAAAGTTACGCCGTTACGCTGCTTGCCGATGGCGCAGACGGTCTGGATATGGGCCTTCGCGACGAGTTCGAGGTGATGGTCATTGACCGGCGCCTTCCCGGCCTCGACGGGCTGGCCGTAGTTGACGCCCTGCGCCGAAAACTGGTCACCACACCCATTCTGCTGCTCACCGCACTAGGTACCACAACAGACAAGGTGGCTGGCCTCGATATGGGTGCCAACGACTACCTTGTGAAGCCGTTTGAATTCGATGAGCTTTTCGCGAGGCTCCGCGCCATTCGACGGGTGTTTACCGGCGAGGGTCGCACCGTGCTGCTGGGTGATTGGGAGTATTACCCCGACAGTCGCACAATCTACTCGCCCTACAACGGCCGTAATCTGCTCACCGATAAAGAGAATGAATTGCTCAAGCTGTTGGCCGAAGCTCCGCAACGCACCTTCTCTCGTCAGCAAATACTGGAGGCGGTCTTCAGCGCGGCGGACACCGCTGGAACGGTAGATACCTATGTGCATTACCTGCGGCGCAAGACCGATATCAACATTGTGCTCACCGTGCGCGGTCAGGGCTATCGTCTGGGACAGCCATGACCGGGAACAAGCGCCCTATCGTCGACAGCGATATCCTGGCCATCCGTCGTGCCTCACGAGTCGTCGGTACCCGCATTGCGGTCGCCTGCGCCGCCGTTGTTGTGGTCGTCATCGTGGCCGTATTCGTATATATTCTGTCAGAAATTTCGCCACGTGAACTGTTCGAACCGGTGCCAGATACCGATAACTTGCAGGTCAGCGCGGTCAAACTTTTGCGGGCTGCCGCTGTTCTGGGCGTTGCCCTCGTAGTTCTGGCGGGCCTTTTGAGCTGGTGGGTAACCCGCCGTGCCGTGCAGCCGCTCGGAGAGGTTCTCCGCATCCAGCGCGCTTTCATCGCCGACGCCAGTCACGAACTCAGAACCCCGCTCGCTGTGCTCGATGCCCGTCTTCAAATATTGCAACGTACCTTGCCAGAGGGGGATCCCTCTACCCCTACCGTCGCCGAGCTGCGCCGCGATACCAAAGACCTGGTTCACATTGTTAATGATCTTCTTGAATCAGCAGAAATCGGCGGCGCTGCGGTTACGCCCGCGATCAGCACCGACGTGAACGCTGCAATTGAGGCCGCTGTTCGGTCGATGGGGCTCATCGCCGTGGACAAGCAGGTCAGCATCGAATTCGCCACGGCGCAAATTGGTCTTGCTCCTGTGCCAGCATCCAGTGTGACCCGGTGCATTGTGGCGCTGCTGGATAACGCGGTGCGGTTTGCTCCCAGCGGATCAGTGGTCAGGGTGGAGTTGACCGTTGCCGCACGGACACTGACGGTAACCGTACGAGACTGTGGCCCCGGCATTGTGGGCATTGATCCGGCCCGCATCTTTGACCGGTTCGCTCACTCCATTGCTGTAGCAGACGGGGGCGGCGAAGCCCGCACGGGTTTCGGCATCGGCTTATCCCTGGTGCGCGAAATCGCGGTGCGCTATGGCGGTAGCGTCACCGTTATTGAGAGTTCATCAGCAGGCACGGCAATAAGCCTCTCGCTCCCCCGCACGAAATCGAATTAGTTCTATTTTCAGTCTGTGAGGTCAGTGAATTAATCGTGATCTTAAGAGCGATGTCGTTCGCCAAGCGATTCTGTGAGGAGTCTTAGAACTCGCCGTGTTGGCTTAGCCTTCTCATCTCTCGAAGGAGCCTGCGTGTCTACGACAACACCCCTCACCACCACTTCACCGGTTCGGCAACTGCTCACTAAAGTGCCAGAGGTAACCCTCATCTTCTGGGTCATTAAGGTACTCGCGACCACCGTGGGAGAAACAGCTGCCGACTTCTTAAACGTCGACCTGGGGCTCGGCCTCACAATCACGTCGGTCATCATGGCCGTGCTGCTGGCAACCGCCTTGGTCGTTCAGTTCAGACTGCACCGCTACACCCCCGCCGTCTACTGGCTCGCCGTGGTGTTGATCAGTGTTGTCGGCACGCTCATTACCGATAATCTCACCGACAGCCTCGGGGTGCCCCTGTGGATCACCACAATCGCCTTCGGGGCCGCCCTGGCCGCCACCTTCTCGGTCTGGGTGATATCCGAGAAGACCCTCTCCATCCACTCCATCTTCACCACCCGGCGTGAGTCGTTTTATTGGCTAGCTGTGCTCTTCACATTCGCCCTCGGCACCGCTGCCGGCGACTTGGTGGCTGAAGGGCTGAACCTCGGCTTCTTCGTAGCGCTCCTGGTTTTCGCAGCAGCGATTGCCGTGGTGGCTGTGGCGTACTTCGTCTTTCACCTCAACGCTGTTCTCGCCTTCTGGATCGCCTATATTCTGACCCGACCTCTCGGAGCATCGATGGGCGATCTCCTCTCCCAGCCCACCGCCGACGGCGGACTAGGACTTGGAACCACAGGAACCAGCGTGCTATTCCTGTCCGTGATTCTCATTCTGGTTATCGTGCTCACCCGCCGCGCCCGCAGGACGCCGGTATCGCTGATGGCAGCCTCCTAACCTCACCATTCGGCAACGGATGCCCGTTCCTTTCAGAATTCTCATGGAAAGTCCTCGGACAATGACACCTATGCTCTATTCCGCAGTACCTGCCTCCGGATTTCTAGATCCACAATCATTGATCGCCGGCGCGGGCGTGTGGGGCCTGGTCGTGGTCTGCGCGATAATTTTCGTTGAGACGGGCCTGCTCGTCGGATTCTTCCTACCCGGTGACACCCTGCTCTTTTTTACGGGGGTTCTCACGTTGAGTGGGGTGATCAGCCAGCCGCTCTGGATCGTAATCCCGGCCATTGCGCTGTCGGCCGCGCTTGGAGACCAAGTCGGTTACATCATTGGGCGCGCGTCGGGCCCACGCATTTTCGACCGGCGCGAGTCGGGCCTTTTTAGCCGAAAAAGCGTCACGCGCACCCAGGGCTTCTTCGACCGGTTCGGCCCGGCCGCCGTCACCGTCGCCCGATTTGTACCCGTCGTGCGAACGTTCGCCCCGGTAGCCGCCGGTGTCGGCACAATGCCGCGACGCATTTTCACGATGTTCAATGTTATTGGGGCCGTTCTCTGGGCGACCGGGATCGTGCTGTTGGGATTCGGGTTGGCCCACATTTCTGGCGTCGCCGAATTCGCCGCACACTACATCGACGTCGTCCTTATCGGAATCGTCGTCATCTCCGTGGTACCCGTTCTTATCAGGGCCACGTCCATTCGGCGACACGCCTCTCGGCCTTAGTTCAGCAGTAGGGTTTCGTACTGGGTCCTGCCCGTTTCAGGTTGGTATCAGTAACAACTACGGCACATACGAGGAGGTCGTATTGAGAATACTTGTTGTAGAGGACGACGTTCGAATTGGGAGCCTTATTCGTCGCATTTTCATCGATCGTGGATACTCTGTGACCGTTGCCATCACAGCACCCGCGGGGTTGGAAGCATTTGAAACCGATGTGCACGATCTTGTCGTTCTTGACCTCATGTTGCCGGGGTTGCCCGGCGGCGGAATGGAAGTCTGTCGTCGCATCCGATTGCTGGACAGCGATACTCCGGTGCTGATGCTGACGGCACTAGATTCGATGGGCCACAAGGTTGGGGGGTTAGACGCGGGGGCGGATGACTATCTTGTCAAGCCCTTCCATGTTGACGAGCTTCTGGCCCGGGTACGGGCTTTATTGCGGCGATCTCCCAGCGCTCACCTGCCGACCTTGACAGCTCAAGGCGTCACGCTCGTCTCGGCCACGCAGAAAGCGGAGCGGAAGGGCCGTCTGATCGATTTGACCGCGAAGGAGTACGCGGTGTTGGAGTATTTGATGCGCAACGCGGGTAGGGTTGTGAGCTCCTCGGAACTGATCGACCATGCTTGGGACAGTAACTATGATGGAATCAGTAACGTCGTGCAGACCTATATTCGCTACCTACGTAAAAAACTGAGCGTTGACGGTGAGCATGACATAATCGAGACCCGTCGCGGCGCCGGATACTTTATTGCGACCGACCGATGATATTCCGTCGTGCGACGCTGCGGCTCACGGTCGCGTACACCGCCGTGCAGTTGGCCTTGTTTGCAATCTTTTCGCTCGCGATCTACTTTTTCGTGACGGGCAATTTCGATGTCGAGGCCGTCGCTCGAGGAGGCGACGCGGCAGATCCGGAAGTGATTCTGCTGCGCAATGGCATAGTAATTTTCTATGGATGCCTGCTGGTTGTGGTTCCGTTGTCGAGTTGGCTGATGGCCAGATCGGCACTGCGTCGAATCCAGGATAGTTTCGAGCGTCAGCGTGCGTTTATCGACGGCGCGTCCCATGAGATGCGCACCCCCCTGAGCGTAATTCAGGGGGAACTCGAGTTCGCGTTGACGCGGTCACGAACGGGGGCACAATACCGAGAATCCATCGGATCCGCTCTCGAAGCGACATTTGATCTGACCCGACTTAGTGATGCGTTGCTGAAACTCTCCGGCACGTCCGGAGCCGAACTGTCTTCGACGTTCGTCACTGTGGACGTGGACTCAGTGGCCGAGGCGGCAGTCGCTAATTCTGCCCCCGCAGCCGAGCTCGCCGGGGTATTGGTGACGTTCGCCCGCGGGCCGCACAGTTCGCTTCCGGGATCTTTCGAGTTGCTGGTGCGAGCGGTCGCAAACGTGGTCGGCAACGCCATAAAGTTTTCTCCAACAGGTTCCGTCGTAACCGTCTCAACGTTCAGTGGTCCGGCGGGCCCGTCAATTGTGGTGCATGACGAAGGCGCAGGAATGTCGTCCACGGAGGTAGCGCATGCATTCGAGCGGTTCTGGCGAGCGGACGCTGCCAGGAGCACACCCGGTCACGGACTGGGGCTACCCCTCGTTGAGCAAATCATTGTTGCCCACAGCGGCACGGTGAACATCCACTCCCAACCGGGCGTCGGAACGACGGTCACCCTGCATCTGCCGCACTCGCGTTCCTGAGCGTTTCCTGACATCTCTCACGTTCATCTCATGGTCCACTCCGTAGCTTGGGAACACGATCGAGAATCAGCTCGGACGAACGTGGAGCAGGAGCACACCATGAGAAAGTCCATCAAAAACACCGTCACCACCGGCGTCGTCGCAGCCGCCCTCATTCTCGGAGGCGCCGGTGTCGCGACCGCGACAACGGGAGCATTCCTCCCTGGAGCGACCTCGAATCCGACGAGTTCCGGATCAGGTACCGACTCAAACGAGCAGGAGACACCGATCGTTGGCACTGTTACAGCCCAGCCAGAGGTCAGTGACGCCACCGAGGGTGCGGAAGGTAGTGAAAACAAGGCCGATGAGACCGCACAGGACGCCGCCGAAATCAAAGCCCTGGAGTCACTGGCAACCATCACCTCGGACGAAGCCACGGCCGCGGCCCTCCAGGTGGTCCCGGGCACTGCCGGCCAGGTGCAGTTGGACGAGAAGGATGGATTCGTCGTCTACGAGGTAGAAATTACCGCTCAAGATGGCACGGTCACCAAAGTAGTCGTCGATGCCGGCAACGCAACAGTGCTGGCCCAAGAAACCGAAATCAGCAATGAGGGCAACGAGGCATCCAACGCAAACGACGTTCCCGACACGAACGAGGCGCTCACCCCACCAACCAAGTAGCCACCAGCGGAGTGTCCGTTACGGATATCACCACCGCCCGGCGAGCCCTTGACACCGATCCATCGTCGAGGGCTCGCCGGGCGATGTCGCCTATCGCACCGTCATCAACAAATTCACTCGATGAAGGCCACTGATCTACATATATGACGACATTCCACGGAAGCGCTCAGAAAAGCGCACTACCCTCCCTCAGGTGACACTACGAACTGCAGCAGCCGAAAGATGTTGACCGCGCCTGGGCCGCCGAGGCGGCTTATCGCTTTGGACGGACTGCGGGGCGTCGCCGCTTTGGTCGTCATGTTTCACCACATCTATTTGGTTGCAGTTCCCTTCCTGCGCCGAGCAGGCGGATCCGCTCCCGGAAGCCCCTACTGGTGGGTGTCGGAGACGCCACTGAAGATCCTGACCGCGGGCACAGAAGCCGTCTTAGTATTCTTTGTGCTGAGTGGACTCGTGGTTGCCTTGCCCGCGCTTAGCACAGCCCGGTTCTCCTGGTCGGGATTTCTCAGCGGCCGGATTGCGCGAATATACCTGCCGGTGTGGGCGTCCCTGCTCCTGGGAACCGTGCTGGTGTGGCTTATCCCCCGCAATCGTTTGGCCGTCTCAAACGGCTCGTGGGTTGCCGACAGGAACGCAACATCAACCACGGTTCTCGATGCTCTTCGTCAAGGCAGCCTGACCACAGCATCGTATGACATCAATAATGTGCTCTGGTCCCTGCGGTGGGAGATGGTCTTCTCGGTTCTCCTTCCCCTGTTCGTGGCCGTCGCAGTTTTAGTCCGGCGCCGGTGGACGCTGATCGTGGTTACAGCAGGTGCGGCGCTGATCGTAAGTTTTCTGGGAGTATTGACCCATATCGACGCCCTGCGCTACCTCCCGGTCTTTCTTCTCGGAACGCTTATGGCGGTGCGATTGGAGGATATTAGGCGGTGGGCCGAACGCTCCCTAAAACGACGGCGGGAGCATATAGGCACCATTAGTTTGGTCGCTGGCTCAGTCGTTTTGCTCCTTGCCCATTGGTTGTTTCAGACCATCGCTCCGTGGGGAACCCTGGCAGACAGCGCTCTCACTCAGTTAGCAATACCGGGCGCCGTTGGCCTCGTCGTCGCAGCCATCGGTGTACCTCTTCTCCGCCGCGCGTTGGAGTCTCGGTCCAGTCAGTGGCTCGGCCGCATATCTTTCAGTTTGTACCTCGTGCACGTACCCATTCTCGTCACCCTGACTTTTTTGCTCGGTGACGACCGCTGGTGGCTGGTTGCGCTTCTCGCCGTGCCCCTGTCTCTCGGCGTAGGCTGGAGTTTTTACCGAGTCGTTGAGCGCCCCTCGCACCGATTGGCCAGACACACCGCGCGGGGTGTAGCTGGCGCTGTTGCTCGAGTTAGCGCACGTTTGACTACGCCATGATGCCATCGGTCTCGTGTGGCTTCACAGCGCCAATGGCGGCGTAGAACTCTTTGACGGCGTGCTCAGTGCCTGCGGTGACCTGGAACGGTTCGGTTGGTGAATCCGCACGCAGAGTGTGCTTCAGCACACTGCTGGCGAAAACGAAGCGTTCGATAGGGGCATATTCGGCAAACTTACGGGCATTGCTTTCCGCCATCGCCGGAGAGGCGGAAACTAGGTGATCATAGGAACTGTAGAGAGTGAAGATTCCGCTTTGGGTGCGTTTATGACTGTTACGGCTGTGGCCACGGAGCGGTGGATCGACGGCCATGTCGTCGTGGAGCCAGATCGAGCGCTCTGCGCCCGGTGCGTGCAGCATGAGTGTCGCCCAGAATGGCCCGCATCCGCTGTAATCGACGGTGAAGTCGAAGCGACTACTCCCAAAGCATCGAGTCCATTCATCGTCCCAAAGCCTTCGATGCACCGGATGATGCGCGTGCGCACTCAGACTTCCTCGAAACCACGAAGCTTTTCGAACGAAGTGGGTAATCTTAGACCCACTCATTCCACCAACGCGTGCGAGTTGTCGAACGGCAGGGTCTATTAGTGACTGTTGCTCCACGGCAGCCCGTTGACGCGTGTACGGAAACACGACGGAGACATCAAATCTGCTGTGATCGACGCTGTTGAGCAGGTTCACTGCTGTAGTCGTAATCTGGCCCGGCATCGTAGTGTCGATGCTCATCAGTATCGAGGGGCGATCGTCGTGACGTACGGCACCGACCCGGTAGCCTGCTCGTTTACCGCGAAAGACAATGTCAATGATGCGTTCAGTCGCAAGGCCGTCTTCGTAGGGTGCGTATTTTTCTCGCATCGTGGCATAGCGCCCGACTACACCCGGTCTTGGTCCCGAATGCATGATGAAGTTCAGTTCAGCCGCCAGCTGCGCAACGGTCTGAACGACCGGACCGGGCCATTCTTCGGGCTCCATATACAGGCCGCGGTAGCCGGCGTAGTCCACGATGTCCGGGGTGAGGAACACGATAGGGCGCCCCGATGCCAGGAAATCGAAGAAGATACTCGAGTAGTCGGTCACGAGAATGTCCGTCGCCGCGAGGACGGCGTTCGTCGGAATCTCGTTAGGTACGAGACGACCGTGAAATTCTGCTTGGCCCGCAGCAAATTTGTGCACGACCTGATGAGATTTAAGGAGAACGACGTATTCGTTGGAGTCGAGCAGGGATTGTAGCTCGTTCACACGATGGATCAGCTCTCGTGCATCGTCGGTGGGCCGATCAAACGACGTCCCTTTCCACGTCGGTGCGTACAGAACGATCTTTCGTCCGTCGAGAGACAACCCGGAGGCTTCGAGTCGGTCACGTATCTGCTGGACGCCAGCAGCATCCATAAACTGAGCGTCGATGCGGGGGTAGCCTTCGACGATAACTTCGCCACGATATACGTTGCGCAGGAGGTGCGCTTTCTCGTACATCTGCTCAACCATGAATCCGTTGGCCGCTAAGAGGTAGTCCGCGCTGAGAAAGTTGCGGATGACGTTGGCGACCCGAGACGGCGGGTCACCGATGTCGTACCCCATTTGTTTCAGAGGCGTGCCATGCCACGTGTTGACATAAACCTGTCCGAGACGCTTACTGAAGAAGGTGGGGAACGTCGCGTTGTTGATCAGGTGCTTGCTAGTGGCCAGCGCACGGAGGTACTGTCGTGACCCCGGGGTGACGAATCGCACAGAGGGGTCATTCGCGAATTCATGGACGACAGCAGGGGTGGACTCCTGCTCGGTAAGCACCCAAACGTGTTTCAGGTGACCGAAGTCGGGTGAGGCACGCAGCCCACGAAAGATGGCCTCGGGATTGCAGAGCATCCCATTTCCACCAAAGGACTCGTAGCAGACCACGTTCGATGCCACTGGTCGACGCCGCCAGAAGGCGTACACCTCGAAGATCCACGTACGACGCAGTTGACGAAATTGTCGCCGAATGCGATGTGAGACCAGGCGGAAGGGATTGTCCATAACGCAAGGCTAGCCAATTGCTGGCACCGGGTGCTCCTGATCGCGGCACCGCACCATGTCGCCTAGAGGGCATAGATCCGGCTCTAGTACACGGAAGAGTGGCCGTTGCGCCCGGTCACGTGGGCGTGCGTCTTTCAGTCCTTGGCGCGCAGGAGAGTGCTGGCTTGCCGAACGGAGAGCGTGGGAAGGTACGCGCGTGCCAGGGCGATGCCAATGAGCGGAAGGGCAGTCCGGTCTGGATAGGCCATGAGCATCGGACGCAGGTCTGGTTGAAATTTGCGCTTGAATTTCAGAAGTGATCGAAACCCGTAGACCGGCTCTAATGATGTGCTGAGATATCCGAGCAGCTGATCCATACCGGATAAGTCCTCGCTACTAGCGGATGCGGTGTGCGCCAACGGCGCGGCAGACAGGCTCATGAACTCGACACCATCGTCACGCATTTTCACCGCGGATTCCGCGATGAGAAATTCCATTACGCCGTTGATGCCATCGGGACGTCGGCGCATGAAATCGAGGGTCCAGCCGATGACGATCCCGTTCCGAAAAGAGGGTAGCCAGCTGGTGACTCCTTCTATGCGGTCCTCCGTGTCCACGGCGATCATCAGCCGCACCGAGGGATCGCGCAATTCGTCAAGTCCCCCCAGAGTAAAACCCATTTCGGGAAGTTCTTTGTCGGCTACCCATTGCTCGGAGATGGCCGCTATTTGGTTGGCAAGTCCGAGTGAAAGCGAGGAATAGTCCGTCCACAGCGCGCTAACCCCGGCCCGTTCAGCCCGATTGATGGAACTGCGCACGTCTTGCCACTTCTTGCCCGTCGTAGCCCATGCGGCCGGACGGATCACGGTCTCCTCCGCCACGATCATGGTTTGCCAGCCCATACCTGCAAAGGTTGTGCCAAGCGAGCCGTCGACACTGTAGAGAACCGGAAGCCATCCATTGTCGTCGCAGTATCTAGCGAACCCTTCGATGGCCCGTTCTTGGTTGCCCATGTGACCAAACGGACCACCAGTGGTCAAGGCGATGCCATTGACCACCCGGTAGGCCACAGCGTGAAAACCGTCCGGGGCAAACCAGTAAGAATTACCCGGCCATGTAGCCATGAATGACAGGGAGTCGCCACCTCCGGATAAGAGGAGACTCCGAACGCGCTCACGGGCCCCGGGAACTTCCCGGGCAGGGCTGGCCAGGATCGGCCTGACGGCGGCGACAATGACGATTAGCCAAAACAGCAGCCCGACGCCGTCGTAGAGAATCTGCCAGCCCCAACCGGACGGGAGGAAGGAAATAGTTTCATGCCTCAAAAAGGCGACGGGAATGAACCGTTCTGGAACGTCAGAGAGCAGTTCGCTGAATGTGACAACGCGATTGAACGCGGTATCTCTAAAGAGCCATCCCACAGAAACGTACACGGTCGCCAACGCGATAGCGGCGGTACCGATCGTGGCGAGAAAGCGCAGAATCGTGCGCTGGGGTGCAAGCACCGGAAAATGCCGTCGTAAGAACACCAGGCCAATGCCTATGCCAAAGGGCAGAACCATCGACAGCGAGAGCGCCAGCGTAGCCTCCCAATAATTGCTCCTCGGGAGGTTGATCACGTAGGGCAAACCCGAAACTGGAAGAAACCCGAAATAGATCACCGTGAGCAATCCCAGCAACCCATTCACGGCAGCCGCAAGGTAAACGGCGAACCGACGACCTTTGACCAAGCCGAATGCTGCGATCAGCAGAGTAACCAGAGGGATAACAGAGACGAGCACCGCACCCGGGGTGCTAATTCGTTCGAGTGTCAACTCCTGCAGGCATTGGTGAGTAATATTCAGCGCTTGACATCGATCGAGGCCGCTGCCGAGGTCGGGAGCGTCGTTGCCAAGCAGCATGGCGATCGGCGCCAACACGCCAAATCGAGTAGCTGACAGCAGCGCGATCAACGGTCCCACAGCGGCGACAGCCACTATGGAGGCTGTCAGAACGCGAACTTCGTGATGTGAGCTTCGCGCCCATTTCAGTACGCGTTTTTCCCGCCGTAGTACAACACCCATCATCAGCCCGACGAACACCGCCAGGAGTCGATATAGATCAGACGGCTGACCGGAGTACAGCAAAAATACCAGCGCTATTGACATTGTCAACAACCTGATCCGACGTCGCCAGAGCACGGTCGCAAATCCACTGGCCGCCATAACAGTGCCGCTTATGGCCGTCAACGGATCTAAAACCACCAGTTCAGCGACGGAACTAGACCACAGTTCACCTCGCCCGCTACCCAAGATCTGCAGACCCACCCCGCCCACAGTGCCAAGATACGTAGTTACTACGAGCGCGACCACGGTTCGCCACGACCCCATTAACTGTTCGGACAGCGAAACTAGCACGGCCCCGGTAAGGAGAACGCCGAGCAATTCACCGGGATGGTTTGTGAAGAACACCGCAGTGATCGGGCTCCACCACTGACCGTCTTGCACCAGGGGCTCGTATCCGGTGCCCACCGCGGTCAGGAGAGCATCTACAGATCCAAAAAACGTACGAGACACGATTTCAGCGATAAGAATCAACAGAACAAAAGTTGCCGCAACCGGCGTAGACCGCACACGTCGACCCACCATCGCGATGATTTTGCGTACACGCAACGACCGGGTTCGAAGACGAGAAACGTCGTGCATCAGCCCACCTTAGCGTCGCACCGGGGTCGGGTTCGTTCGTAAGCCGATTGCCTGATAGAACTGATCGATCGCCAGCCTGGTGTAACGGGCGTGATCGAAAACGTGGGCCGGCATGTCGCCGCGCAGGAAGGCCCGAAGTCCGGCGGTGAGAGCCGTATCCGTTTGCGCAACGATCAGTCCTGAGCCCGGTGGTAGAGCGTCTGGAACGCTTTCGAAAGCAACGGTGACAACGGGCAACCCGAGTACGAGCGCCTCCAAGATAACCATGGGCTGGCCCTCATAGTCACTGGACATCACAAAACAGTCGGCCTGTGCAAGAACTGCGTACGGATTGGGCTGTGCACCGGTGAAGAACACGGAGTCATCGAGACCGAGCTGCCGAGTCAACGCCTCAAGTTCGATGCGGAGTGGACCGTCACCGACCAGGACCAGTCGAGTGGCCCCATTCTCTTCGTGCAGGTCCGCGAATGCTCTGATGAGACGGGCCTGATTCTTCTCCGGCGAGAGTCGACCAACAGTCATAAACGTAGTTATGGAGTTGTCCGAGAGCAGTCGGTCCACCCACGGAGGGTTTGTTTTGGACTCCGAGTCGTAGGTCAAGCTCCGGAGATCCTCGGTGGCGCGACGAAGGATCTGGTCGGCGTCTGACGTGTTGAGCGCGAATGTAAAGCGGTCGGGTTCGGCGTACTGGGCGAGCTCGCGTTGATTGATGATGGACAGCGTCGACGAGACTGACACGAGGTGGTCGTAGTGCCGGTAGAGGGTAAAGATCTGGGTGAGGCTGTGCAGCATCTTCTTGCGGCCCGCGACCATGCGATGAGCGTCAGAAGTCATATCGTTGTGCAGCCAAATTGCGCGAGTCGATCCTGGGGAATGAAGTAGCAAGGCCGCCCAGAACGGGCCGTAGCCACTGAAATCAACGACGTAGTCGAAGTGGCTGTCGCCGAAGCACCGGGTCCATTCATCGTTCCACAGTTTGTTCTGTGCCCGGTGATCTTGATGTGTGTGCAGTCGCCCGCGGCGAAAGTCGAGGCGACGGATGAGTTGGTGTGCCACGTGGCCGTTCATTCCCCCCACTCTCGGGAACTGGCGCACGTGTGGATTAATGCTGAGTTGGTTGGCGACCTGCGCCACATCGGTGCCGCTCGGAAAATGCACTGACACGTCGAATCTCGTGTGGTCAATGTTGTTCAGCAGGTTCAGCGCCGAGGTCGTGATTCCGTTAGAAAGCATCCCTCCGAGATAGATCAAGATGGACTGGCGTTGACCGGTGAAGTCGGCAGGGACGCGGTGGCCGAGGGTGTTACCGCGAAAAACGATATCAATGATGCGCGCGCTCGCCGCACCATCTTCCTGGCCGCAAAACCTGCGCTGGGCCAGACGGTACCGTTCTACGGACTCAGACGATAGCCCGCCGCTGGTCTCGATGGCCCGGAGTTCCGCGGTCACTTCGCCGACCGTGTGGCAGACCGGTCCCGGCCACTCCCGGGGTTCGAAGTAGACTCCGCGCGTGGCGGAGTAGTCGTCGAGATCGGGAGTGAAGAAGATAACGGGTCGTCCCGTCACCAGAAAATCAAAGAAGATACTTGAATAGTCGGAGATGAGGACGCCCGTCAGCCCTAGTACGACATTCGTGGGGATGTCGTTGGGTACCAGCAGACGCTTCACACTCGGTCTACCGTCAGCGAGCCTGTGCACGATTTGATGGGCCTTCAGCAAAACGATGTACTTGCTCGAATCGATCCCTGCTTGAATCTGGGCAACGGTGTCCACCAGTTGATCTAGGTCATCGTCGGGGCGGGCGAACTCCGAGCCTTTCCAAGTCGGCGCGTAGAGAACAATGATGCGGTCGTCACGAGCGATGCCGGCAGCAGAAAGACGTGAGCGACCCGCTCTGACGCCCTCGGCATCGAGGAACTGTCGATCGATTCGCGGATAACCTTCCTCAATGATTTGACCACGGTATATTCCGTGCAGTTTGTAGGCCTTCGCGTACATCTGGTCAGTCATGAAGGAGTTGGCGGCAAGAAGAAAATCAGCGGATACAAAATTGCGAATGATGTTCGCGGTACCCAGAGCTCCAGCCTCGATGTCATACCCCATCCGTTTCAGGGGGGTTCCGTGCCAGGTGTTGAGATATGTCTGGCCTGGACGCTTGCTGAATTGAGGCGGAAATGTCGCGTTATTGATGAGAAACCCACTGGTCGCCAAGGCCCGAAAGTAAGCGGGTGAACCGTGACGAACGAATCGCACGTTCTCGAGATGTGCAAATTCTGCCATCGTGGCCCGATGCTGGTGCTTGCCTGACAGCACCCAGATGTGAGTGAGATGGCGTAAATCGGGCGTCTGGAGCAGTTCTCGGAACAACGCCTCCGGGTTGCACAGCATACCGTTTCCGGCAAAAGACTCATAGAGCACACTGCTCACTTTGATGGGCCGAGTTCGCCAGTGAGCGTGCACTTGAGTGAGCGCAAAGCGCTTAGCTCGACCGGGAATATCTTGGAGTCGAATGGGCGTCACAGTACGTTCAACGCGATCATCAGTGTGAGTGTCATCATAGGTTTCATTTCGTTATTACGTTCTGTGCTGTTTTCGGATTCAGCCCGGCTGAGGCACCGACGTGCTTCCGGCAAGCGCCCCGCCATTCGCACGCTGCTGCACCCTGTCGATGACCAAGTCCCATCACAGATTAGAAGACAGACTGTGAGATCGCGATGAGAACGAGAGATTCCTTCCAAACCGGAGACAGCGGTGGCGTTCAGCGTCTAGCCTGACACCGTAACGACATCCAGGGCGAGTCTGATGGTGGCTTATCGGGCTTGCGGCGTAGTCGTCTGACCGAGAGGGCGAGTGCAAAGAGAATGACTGCGATCGATTTCGCGAATCCGAACAAGGACAAGAATTTAGCGACTGTGACAAGCGGTCTCCTCGGAGAAGCTAATAGGGTCAGACGCCATGACTTTCCCTGAGATGTTCTTGAGCATCGACATTGTCGAGGGCCCGGTAATAATTACGTTTTTCGCCCTCTCTGCGATCGCCGCGACGTATCTTCTGTACCGACGACGTGCCAAGGGCTGGGCGCTGATTTGCCTCATCGCAGTGGCCACCGGCCTCGTTGGCGCCGGGCTGATCTGGTTTTTTACGGTTCGGGTCTGGAACCTGTTCGGCGTTGGGCTCGGCATGACGACATACCTGTGGCTTGCCGCGGTGTGCGTTGGGGTTTGTGTCGCCGTCGCCACACTGTGGAAATCGAGTCGAACTCGCACGGCAATCGCCGCGGCATCCGTTCTCCTGTTTCTTGTCACAGGGGCGTTGGGGATCAATGCCTCTTTCGGTCTTAACCGCACGGTGGGCTCGCTTCTGGGCATGAGCGCGGAACCAATTCTTCACCTCACCCCACCAAGTACTGCATCTGGTCAGAAGACGATCGGGCCGACGCTACCCCTGTGGCAGACCTGGACCTCACCCGCGGATATGCCCGAAACAGGCACGACGGGAACGCAGGTGATTCCTCCAACTCTGTCGGGATTTTCGTCGCGGCCGGCGGGAATTTATCTTCCACCAGCGGCGCTTGTGGCCAAACCCCCTAAGCTTCCACTGGTGATCCTGCTCATGGGCCAACCTGGCAACCCTGATCCATCGTTCATCGCCGCCACTCTCGATCGCGAGGCTGCGACCCATCACGGTTTGGCCCCCATCGTCATTGTTGCCGATCAACTCGGCAGTCCAACAGACGATCCGCTGTGCCTCGATACCCCGCGCTTTGGAAACGCGGAAACGTTTATTGCCCAGGACGTGGTCAACTGGGCCAAGGCAAACCTCAATATTTTGCCCGACTCCGCACACTGGACAATCGCAGGCTATTCCAATGGCGGTCAGTGCGCCGTCTCTCTTGCAGCCAAATATCCGCACCTGTGGTCGAACCTCATCGACATCTCCGGTGAGGAATTCCCCGGCTCTGAAATCGAAGCGGCAACCCTCCACGATGTTTTCAATGGCAACCAGACTGCCTACGATGCGCAGAAACCTGTGAATTTGCTCGCCGCCCATCCGCTCCCCAATACCGTTGGAGTCTTCACTGTTGGGTCTAACGACACCGGTTTCATTCCTGGGGTACACCGGGTATCTGCGGCCGCCGAGGCAGCAGGAATGAAAGTCACCTACTGGGAGTCGCCGAATGGTGGGCATGTTTTGCCCGCGCTGACAGATGGGCTCGATAAGGCGTTTGAGGTGCTGTACCCACGACTCGGACTCGCGTCGGACGCTCCCGGATAGTCCAAATCACGCGCCACAGAGACCAGATCGAGGTTCCAACGGCCCCGGAAGAGCTCCTAATGCTTCGCGCATGGAAGGAAAGTATGCCCGCCCAATTCATCGACGCCCGCGTGGCCGATGGCCCCGTTCTGATCGGCCTGTACGCACTGGCGGGCTGTCTTGCTCTGCTTCTTCTTCTCCGGCGCCTGAGCGCACGCCGAGCAGTGGTCACGGCCATCATTGTGGTCTCCACCGGGCTGCTCGGATGGGTGATCGCGTGGCTTGTTAGCGATGTGTGGAACGTCTTCGGGGTGTCGCTAACGCCCATTACACGATTCTGGGTCTCTCTCCTGTTTGGCGGTCTGGCAGTTTCGGTCATCAGCCTGGTCGGTACGAAATGGTGGCGCAAGGTGCTTGCTATATTGTCCGTCCCGGTCTTTCTCCTCGCCTGCGCGGCCGGCATCAACGTGGACTTCGGCCAGTTCGCCACCGTGCGGGACGCCCTGGGCATCGCCAGGTACACCGCGCTCGACACGAGCCCCGCGACTGGTTCAGACGCCCTAAAGGGAACCATTGGTACCGTTACAATTCCAGCCACGGTCTCGGGTTTCGTTCCCCGGAAGGCCCTCGTCTATCTCCCTCCGGCCGCTCGGGTGAAAAAGCCGCCGGTTCTTCCCGTGATCGAATTTTTCTCTGGCCAGCCGGGCAGCCCTGACAACATCTTCGTCTCCGGGCACCTTGACGTAGTGCTCGACAGCTATGCTGCAGCCCACGGCGGGGTGGCTCCCATCGTGGTAGTGCCCGATCAACTCGGCGCTCCTGACCGTAACCCCATGTGCGTCGATTCCGCGCTCGGCAATTCCGCAACTTACCTCACGGTCGACGTGCCCAATTGGATCAATTCCAACTTTGCCGTCGCCGCTGCACCGCGAGGCTGGGCCATCGCCGGATTCTCACAAGGGGGCACCTGTTCCATTCAGCTTGGCGCCGCTCATCCCGACTTGTACGGAACCATCCTCGATATCTCCGGTGAGATCACGCCGAAGCGGGGCAGCCCGGCGGCAACAATCGAAGCCGCCTTTGGGGGCGACCCCGCAGCCTATTCGCGCGCAGCACCCGCAGCCATCCTGGCGGATAAAGCTCCCTACAGCGACCTCACGGTAGTCTTTGCCGCCGGCGGAAACGATGCCAAATATCTCGCGTGGGCCAACACATTGCGGGACGCCGCGACGCAGGCCGGCGCAACGGCAAGTCTCATTGTGTCCCCCGGAACCGCGCACGATTGGCACACTGTGAACTACGCTTTCACCTCCGCGCTCCCCCTGATCGCAGCACGACTCGGGCTGACGGGCGTCTCCTGACCACATTCAGCATCTGGCTTATGCGCACCCGTCTTCGTGCCTGAACGCCAAGGGGCGCGCGGGCCATGTTCCAGAGCACTCGCACTGTCCAAAGAAAAAGTACTATCAACAGTGCATTGCGACCGGTCAGCAGGGCCACAGCCGCGGCGTCGCCTCTAATGAGGGGTAGATAGAAGAGTGGAAACACGAGGGTTGTGAGAAGGGCAATGATCGCCATGAGATACGCCGGAGTGCGCCACTGCCGCCAGTCGTGTGCCACACCGACGGTCACGATTGGTGCGATCCAGAGCATGTACTGGGGCGAACCGACCTTGTTGAAAACGACGAATGTTGCGACCAGCGCGAGAGCTCCCAGCAGAAGGAGCCCCGGCGCATCCGTCGTTCGACGAAGTGCCAACAGAATGAGCACGAGTACGCCTAGCACCCCCACGAGCATAAGCGGCGTCATAAGTGAAGCTACAACACTCGTACCGGGCCCGGTGACCTCACGGGTGGAGATAACAAAGTTTTCGTAGATAGTCGTGTGCTGGTGCCCGATAGCAGCTAGCCACACCCAGGGGGTCGTGACCGGAGCCTCAAGCTGCAGTGCCCGATCTGACTGCATCGCAACGAAGCCGCTGATAAACTTAAGACCACCCAAGATCCAGACCATAGCCGCCACAATCACAGTGACTATGGTTCCAGTGACGAAGACCGTGATCCGACGTCGCGACGCGGCCACTACGGCCAACAGCACGGCGGCCGGCCACACCTTGATCCAGGTTGCCACGCTGAGAAGGGCTCCGGCCAGCACCGGCCGTGAGGCTAAGAAAACCAACCCGGTGATTACCAGCGGCGCGGTGAGTCCTTCAAGACGAAGTAGTCCAACTGGGCTCAGAAGAAAACTGAATAGCAGCCAGGCCCACGCTGCCTGGTATCCGGCCCGGCGGCGCAGATTCGAGGTGAGCGCCGAAATGGCCACACCGTTCAGTGTGACCGTCATCAGAAACCACAAGAGCCCATACAGTAGGGGGCCACCGAGCGCCGCAAGAGTAATGGGCAGGAGCGCACCAATGGGGTAGACCCATTCCACGCTAATCCCCTGCCATACTCCGTGATTCAAGCCCAGTTCTGCCCAAATGCGGTAGAGCGGCAGGTCGCCCATCGTGCGACCCGCGAGCATCGAGGGAAGAAGCGCCAACAAAAATATGGAGTGAAGGGCCACGAACGCCAAAACAAGCGTGCGCGGTTGACGCAGGCCCCAGTTACTTTTTCCGGCTCGGATCGCGAGACGATCGAGTCGGTCCAGTACAAATGGCATGTCCCTCACCTCAGCGTCATCACGGCACCTGGATCTCGGATCAGTTTGAGCGCGCTAACCGAAAGACAGGTATGAATAAGGTGAATGCAGGCTGACAGGGGCGAGAATTTTTGGTGTGGATGATGTTTCTCTGGCATCGCAATAGGCTTCTCTGGCTTAGCGGTCACAGCTCGCGCAAGTATTCAATAGTCGGCTTGCTAGTTTGCCGCGTTGCCAGCATGGCAGCGGCGCCGATAGCACCCAATGCGATTGCAACGGTTGCGGCGAGGTAACCCCACGGAATAGCGATAGATGCTGGCGGCGGATCGAAGACGCCAGTGAGCACAGCTACGAGCATATTCGAGAGCAGCCACCCAACGACAGTACCTGCCAGCACTCCGCCGACCGCCATAGTTACGGCTTCAGACAGCACCAGAGCGCCCAATTGCATTCGACTCGCACCGAGAGCCGTTGCGATTGCGTATGATCGCCGCCGCTCGACAAGACCGAGCGCAAACACGAGACCGCCGGCGGCCGCAGCCAAAATTAGGGCAAAAATAAGCTCGACGCGGGTGAGCCCGGCGAGATCAACCGAGGTAAGGCTCGACCCCACCGACGATCGAGCATCCCCAATGGCCGTCACTGTTGCTGTGGTTCCAAGACTGGCCCGCACGGCGGTCGCGACCTCCTCGGTATGCGATCCACGGGCGCTGACGAGAAAGGTGCCCACCGCGTTGTCGCCGGTGCTTCGGGTCACATAGGAGGCATTGGCAATGAAGAAGCTGTCCTTGGGCGCGGTTGGGAACTCCTTGGCAATGCCCACATAATGAAATGGAACGGTGACGAGTTGGTGAGTGTGTCCGCTGCGGAGGCGAAGATTGATGAGATCGCCCGGATTCAACTGAAAGTCTTTTACCGTCTCGTCGCTGACCAGAATTGCATCGGGCTGTGCCGCGAGTCGCCCCATCAACTCTGTCGCTGTTCCGCCCTGAAAATAGGCATCCTGAAGCGAGGTAGCTCGTGTAATAGTGTCAGCGTTCACACCGAAAAGGTCCTGCAGGTCGCTCCCGACGTAGGCGAAGCGGTGCTGCAGCGGCTCGACCGCGCTAACCCCCGCGATCTGGGAGATCGCACTGGCCGCGTCAGGCGAGACGGATGAGCCGGGCGGTTCCGTAACCGTCACATCGGCCCCGTTCGTCAGTTGCGCGTCCACCTCTGCCTGTTGCTGATAGGTGGCATTGAAAATCGAGGTGGAACCTGCAAAGGCTAGGGCCAGCGCGAGTACGACCGTGGACTTGGCCAGAACACTCCGCTGCCGCGACATAGACGCAGCGGCAACACCGGATAGGTTTCCGCTAATCGGGCGCAAGAGCCGGGCGACAATCGGCCGTCCTCGCCCGAGCACCAGATTGGTGAGGCGCCACGTGAGCAGGCCAGCTCCGATCCAGAACAACCCCGGTCCAAAGAATGCCCAATAGTTGACCTGAATAGAAGCAACACCCTCCGGTGCCAGCACCAGCGAATATCCGTCGCGTGTAGTTATGAATACGACGACGGCCGCCACGATCAGAAGAAGCACGTCGAGGTAAATGCGCGCCCACAACGGCCGATGTGTGGTGAGAATCTGGGCGCGGGAGTCCGTCACGGTCAACGAACGGAAGTCACGTAAGGCCGGGATCAAGATCGCGCCGAATGCGATGACCAGGCCGACCGAAAAAGCGGCCAGCGGCCACAGCACCGCCGTCTGTAGACCGTTGCCAAACCCCACGGTGCCAAAACTGACGAATCCGACCACCGCGGCAATTCCGAGTCCCAGGAGGCCACCAGTGATGCCAACGACCAGAGCCTCAATGGTAACGAGACGTGTAATCAGTCGCGCACTGGCACCGCGGGTGCGAAGAAGCCCCTGATCACGCCTGCGCCGTTCAGCGCCCGCGTCAGCGACGGCGACAGTGAGAATACCGCACAGGACTGCGCCGGGAAGCCCGAGGAACAAAAATAGCACGGTGGCGTAGCTGGAGTCGCCGCGTGCGGCATCAAGAGCAGCGCCGATATTGTCGCCTACCTGGCCGGCTCCGGCAAGCTTCGCCTCGAGGTTATGTGCACTGGCCGTTTCGGCGACGAAAGCCACGGCAGGGTTTTCCGGCAGCACACTCACGCCGGCAGCGTGCACTTGTGTGCTGAGGAGGTCCGGTCGGGCAGCGGACAGAGCCGCCGTGACCGCGGTGAAATCCGCAGGTGGGAGGAGGAGCACGTTGTCCGGCGGAGCATTGGGCTGGGATTGCGCCGGAGCGCCGACGGTCTGGAATAACGAGTTGGCCTGTGGCAGATCAACGATTCCGTCAACGGTCACCCTAATCGCCTTGGCGCCGTCCAGTTTGATGCTCACGGTATCGCCGGGGGCGACGTGAAGATTGGCGGCGGTTTGTTGGGCGATCAACACCCCGTCATGCGACCCGGAGAGGTATCGAATTTCCCCGGGGAATGCCGCGGCATAGCCGTCGGGAAGGCCAAGAACCACGCCTGGTCCCGTAGTTTGTGTTGAGCTGTTGGTCATGGCCACCAAGCCGCTCGACTGCGCAAACCGCACCGGTAGTGCTGTCGTCACTCCCGGCGCGGCCTTGACTTGGTCGATCACTGCAGCTTCATCATTTCCGGAAGCAATTTGCACCTGCCAATCGACCGCGACCCCTGATGAGGCTCGCTGCGTCATGCTCGATTGAGCGGCGGCCAGAAAAGATCCCAGACTGGCCAACAATGCAACGGCGATGGCGACACCAGCTACGGAAGCGGCGAGTCCGCCCGTGCGCCGTGTCAGAAGCCCGTGCAACCAGATCCAACTCATAATCTCTTTCCGTTCGTCTGCCTTGATTCCGTCGCGGGTGCCGGCTGTGGGGCTCGGTTAACCGACATGGAGAGGGACCCGTCGTGCATCTGCCACTGGGTGCCTAAGCGGCGCGCAATAGCAGGATCGTGCGTGCTCACCAGCAACGCCGCACCGAGACGGTCGGCCGCGTGCATCAGTACGTCGACGACGTGGTGACCCGTTTCATGGTCAAGCTGACCGGTCGGCTCGTCCGCGAGAATCAGCAGGGGGTGTGTACACAGGACGCGCGCAATGGCGACCCGCTGGGCTTGGCCCCCGGAGAGTTCGTCGGGCAGCTTCTGAGACATCCAGTCCAGGTCCAGTTCTGCCAGCGCATCACGGGCGAGCAGACGTGCCGCGAAGTCAGAAACCCCCTCGAGAACGAGCGGAAGAGCCACGTTCTCTACGACGTTGAGCGTGGGAATGAGGCTGGGACCTTGGAAAATGACACCAAAGGTTCCGGGTTTGCCGTTGGGGTGACCCTCAAGACTTGGCCAGGTCAGCTCGCCGGTGGTTACCCGTTCCAGGCCAGCCATCATGTGCAACAACGTCGACTTTCCCGATCCTGACGGGCCGGTGAGGGCGATGCGGGCATCCCGGGGAACCACGCAACTCACGCCGTGCACTGCCATAACGGCGCGCGGCCCGGTCCCGTAAGTGTGACCAACATTCTCGCAACGGATGATATCGGTCATGATGCGACTTGGCCGTCGTTCAGCGTGATGACTCGGTCAGCACGGGCGACGACGGCGGGGCTGTGGGTGACCACCAGCACCGCGCATCCGCGGTCGGCATGGCTGCGGAAAAGATCAAGAAGGCGCCTCTCCGTGCCGCCATCGAGTTCGCCGGTCGGCTCATCGGCCAGAAGCACGGCCGGGTCGTTTGCGAGCGCCACAGCAAGTCCGGCTCTGGCGGCTTCCCCGCCGGACAGCTGTGATGGCTTCGCCGCTGCGCGATTGGCGAGTCCCACTCGTTCCAGAATCTCCTGCGGAGCGGGGGCATCAGATCTCGATATTCGCTGGGCAAGCTCAATGTTTTCGCTGATGCTGAGGTGACCGAGTAAGTTATTTGTTTGAAACAACACGCCGATGTGTTCGGCGCGCAGTGCGGCGCGCTCGGATTCCGGACGATGGCTCAGGCGCAAGCCTGTCACGTAGACAGATCCACCGGCTGGTTCGTCTAGCCCCGCCAAACACGCCAAAAGTGTGGACTTTCCGGAACCCGATGGACCGGTTACGGCGAGAATCTCGCCAGCCGAAACGGAGAGAGAAACACCTCGCAGTGCCAGGGTCTCCTCTTCCCCCGCTCGGAAGAACCGGTACAGATCCCGAGCTTCAACCGGGAGCGCTTCCCCCAGTGTCACGGCAGCCATGTGAATGACTTCGTGACGATATTCCAAGGATCGACGTTATCTGATCCCTGTGAAGCAGCAAGGGTCAGAGCCATCTGCTGGCCGTTCTTCCAGAACACATACAGTTCAACCTCCTCGCGCACCACCGTTCCCGTGACAGCGTTCGCCGCAGAATCATCAAGAAATGTGACGACAACTCCGTCGCCGCCCGGCCGAGTAAATGTTTTAATATCGGTGAGTTGAAATTTTTGTCGGGTTGATTCCAGCGTGGGCACGATCGACTGCTTGACCGTATCTACGGTGGGCGCGGTCGCTATTTTCGACTGTTCCGCCGTGATCGAGTTGAGCTTGTCGGTGAACGTCGTCGATGACGAACCGGATGACGTGCGCGCCCATCCCTCAGGGACCGTGAGTGTATACGCGCCCGAATCGGCAATGAACGCGACAAAAGCCTGATTGTCGGGAATATCGCCAGCAGGGCTGACCTCGCTGACCTGCGGAACAGGTGCGGCTCCACCGGCGGAGGTTGACGAGGGGGTTGTTGATGGGGTTGGTTGGGAACACGCGGATAACCCCGTGATCAGTCCCACCGCGACAAGAGCCACCAGCCCGACTGATCGAAAACGGTTGCTCGTACGGATTCTCAGCATGAGTGCCTCCTCAGTGTTGTGTGCACACAGACCACGCTAGGAAGCCGGCGGCCAACGCCAGCGCCCGGGAAGGCAAGCGGACGGCAAAATCTACATCCAAAACTGCCTCCAACTGCGAAGGTGAGCCGCGGGTTGGCGGTCTTCGCCCAGCGCGAGGGCCAGGACCAACCGAATCGGCGCTCCGGGCTCGCCCATGACAACGAGTGTTGGCTTTGATCGTGGGACAGGCCGTGCACACGTCACGCGGCTAAGCTCCGGGTATGCCCCACGTGCTCATCATCGAGGACGACGACGTGATCGGAATGACCCTCGAATCCGCTCTCCGCGCAAGCGGGTATTCGGTTGAGCGTCGCCAGGACGGCGCGTCTGGTCTGACCGCGGCCTCGCACGTCGCGCCCGACCTCGTCCTTCTCGATCTCGGTCTGCCCGATATCGACGGGTTCACCGTGTGCCGTGAGCTGCGGATGCTGCACCCATCCCTGGTGATCGTGCTGCTAACCGCGCGACATGACCAGTTGGACATTGTGTCCGGCCTCGAGTCTGGAGCAGATGACTACCTCACCAAACCATTCAGCATCGTGGTACTTCTCGCCCGAGTTCGTGCGCACCTGCGACGCGCTGCCGGTGGGCCCACGACAGATCTGGCCAGCATCGACGATCATTGTGTCCTCGGCTCACTGATAATCCACACGGCAGCACGGCGAGCGCTGGTCGGTGGAGTGGAGGTACCGCTGCGGGCGAAGGAATTCGATCTTCTTGCCCGTTTTGCGCAGAGCGTGGGCCTGGCGATTAAGCGGGAAGACCTCATGAACGACGTCTGGGACAGCAACTGGTTCGGTTCGACCAAGACATTGGATGTGCATGTCGCTTCGCTGCGTCGACAGCTAAAGGTAGTAGCCGAGCGTGCCGGCCCCGACATACTCATCAACTTGCCGGAAATCTCGACCCTGCGCGGGTTCGGCTACCGGCTGGACGCGGTCTTCTTGGCTGAAACCGATAACCAATGACGCGAAGAATTATGGGCATTGCCCTGATCAGTTCCCTTATCGCTTTCGCACTTTTTCTCGTTCCATTGGCCGTCGTCGTGTACAACCTGTTCCTAGGGGATGCGCACGCTTCGCTCGAACGAGACGCTCTCCACGCGGCTGTGGTCGTCGATCCAACGTTCTCACAGGCTGATCAGACCGAGCTGCCTATCCCCGCATCCGGGCAGCAACTGGGCCTTTACGACCGGACGGGAATGCTCTCGTTGGGAATCGGACCGAGCACAGCCGATGAAAGCGTGCGCGGTGCGCTCAAGGGCAGGCCTACCGAAACGAACGCTGACGGCTGGCTCGTCGTCGTCGTGCCCATCAGTTCAGGGGAGATCATCACCGGGGCTGTGCGGTCAGCTATGCCCATTGAACAGGTGTGGGCCAACACTCGGCTAGTCTGGCTGATTCTTTTGGGCACCGCCGGACTCGCATTGGCGGGGGGAATTCTCGTCGCCCGTTCCCTGGCACGGCGCATCACTGGGCCAATGGAAAAGATGACGCTCGCCGCGCACCTGCTGGGTGACGGTAACTTCGATGTGCGAACCTTCCCCACAGGCCTACCCGAGATTGACCGCGCTGGCGCCGCACTGAATGTAACGGCTGCGCGGCTGGGCGAACTTGTGCGGAGAGAGCGAGAACTTGCCTCCAATGCATCACACCAGCTTCGAACACCATTGACCGGATTGCGCATGTTGTTGGAAACGGGACTTGCAACACCGCACGCCGATGCTCAGACAGTCCTTGCGCAGGCAATTGAACGAGCCGACCAGCTCGAACTCACCATTGACGAACTCATCTCTCTTAACCGCGGTGAATCAATCGCTGAGCCCGTCGACGCGGGTGAGCAACTCGATAACGCCGAGCGACGCTGGCAGGGTGCGCTGGCGACAGCCGGACGACCCTTGCGCGTCGAAACCGAAGGAGTGTTGCCTCGCGCGGTCGTTGATGCGGCGGCGCTTCAGCAAATCCTGGGCATACTCATTGAGAACGCGCTGCGTCATGGCTCTGGTGCGGTTATCCTGCGGGCGAGAGCAGCCCACGGGGTATTGGCTATCGATGTTGAGGATGAGGGTTCGCATCTCATTTCCGGCGACGAAATCTTCCTGGCTCGGTATTCCGCGGACGGCGGGAGCGGGCTCGGCCTCACGCTTGCCCGCCAACTCGCCGGAGACCAGGGCGGGCGCCTGTTTGTATCGGCCAGAAAGCCCCACACGCGATTCACACTATTGCTCACCGTTGACGATCCCGGCGGCACCTTCACCGTCGCATAAATACAGCCAGTCGCCGCCCAGCAGCGCTTCAGCCGATCAGAAATGGCCAACAAAATATTTTGGTTCTATCCGCCAACGGTTTGGGCCTGCAGCGTTCGATAATCGATCATGCCACGACCGGATTGTGACACTCCCCCGGAATTAACAACCGGGACGTCCTGAGCATCCGTCAGATTTCGATACCGAAGCCTGAGTTATAGGGCATGCCAATATCGGGTCTAATGCACGGACGTCTAATCCTTCAGCCGGAGGGTGGCCGATAGCTCGCGATCAATTTCGACACGAGAGTGTTCACCAATTGGCGGACGTGTGGGTAGCCAGCTCGCGTGGTGGGCATTACTGCGCTTCAGCCGATACGCGTGGCGACACCGTGGCAGAGGGTGATCCACTTTCCCTCTGGTTTAAACTCCCAGTGGTGAGTTTGAGTGCGACCGTCGTCGCTGAACATGATCGTTGCTCGTGCCTGTTTGCCGGTGAAGCGCCAGGTGTCTCCGTCGGCTTCACCCCAATATTCGTTAGCGAACCCAGCATTGTCGACGCTCCACGAAAAACAGCTTGCCCGCTCTGGATCGCAGCCTAAAAAGCTCATGGAGTTAAACGGCCCATTGGCATGCTCAACTTGCGCGATGTAATACTCGCTGGAATACCAGCTGGCAGAGTGCACGCTACGCGACGGCCCATCTTGTCTGTCCGCGCCAAATGCCGTTCCCTCTGCAGACCAATTACCGAGAAAAAACGGCCAGCGCCTTGTGTTCCTTTATCTTGAGACGACTCTGGAATATTGATCTGGCCATCTGTCAACGGCTGAACTCGGCGAGCAGAATCATCGTGCAATCCGTTCGATGGCATACGCCACGGGCGTCTATGATCGGCATCGTAACCGTGATGCTCAGTGCTGGAACCGGATAAACCTAAAGCTGGCAGGACGGCGCAGACGAGAGCTACGTTCCGCCCTTCGCTGTCCGCCTAGTCCCAAATGTACCTCTAGCACGACAGGGGCCGAGAGCCTTATTCGGCACTCGTACGCATGTTCATTTCGGATGATCTTCGGGTTATCACACCAAGTTCGTGCAGCGCGACACCCGCGAACCTGCTCTCCCGAGAATTCCTGGGTTCTGTTCCCGGAACGGGTGAAGCCTTTCCACTCTGCAAGGACGCATCGAACTGGACTAGGCAGGTATTCCACCGCTCATGGAAATATGTGTATATTGTTTATCGATAGATCTATAACGATAATCGATAGGAGATTTATGCACCGCACCGCGATCGGCACCCTCAAAGGCCTCATAGTTGTACTGCTCCTACTATTGTTGGGGTGCCAAGCGTTCGTGGTTCCCGCCGTCGCTCAGCAGATGGTCGAACGATCTCCTGGGCTGGAATACCTCCTCGTTCCGGGCATTATTATCACCGTTGGATTTCTGCTCTGCGTGCAAATTGCGCTCGTCTGCGTGTGGCAGCTCCTGTCCCTGGTGCGGGCATCGAGCATCTTTAGCGAAAATTCGTTCACCTACGTCGACATAATCCTCGGCACCGTCGCGCTGGCAACCCTCCTTATTCTTGGATCGTTCCTGACCCTTGCTCTGGCCAGCGTTGCATCGCCTTCGGTAGTCATTCTGTGCTCGCTCGGAATCGTCGTTGGCTCAGGCCTCACCTTGCTCATAGTCGTGATGCGCGGACTCCTGAGGAAGGCCTCTCAGCTCGAACAAGACCTCTCGGAAGTGGTCTGATGCCCATCGTTATCAACCTCGACGTGGAACTGGCGAAAAAGAAGATGTCGGTTTCCGACTTCGCGGCTCTCATCGACATCACCCCAGCCAACGTCTCGGTCCTCAAAAACGGTCGGGCCAAAGCGGTTCGGTTCTCAACTCTGGACGCGATCTGTCGTGTGCTTCAATGCCAGCCGGGCGACATCTTTATGTGGGTACCGGACACTGCTGACGGTGTGGATGCCCAGAATCAAGTGAGGTCTTCGTGACCGTGCAGCGAAGTCCCCAGCAGTGGAGCGATGTCGCAATTCGCAACCTGCTAGAGCGCGCGTCCTGCCCCGTCTGTGCCGCAGACGAGCTATTCGATCATCAATGCCGAAATTGCGGCGCCGATTTCAGTGGCACTGTAAAGAACGAACTGTGGGCCGCTTCGGAAGCCGCAGCCGAGGCACTGAAGGCCCGACGAGAAGTATTGGATCGCGTTCCACGTCATGTTGCCGCGATTAAGTCCCGAGCCGTGCGACCCGCCTCGACAGCGAAATCGGCGCAGCCTCCCGGGCAACGAGGTGCCAATCTTGGTGAGGTAAACACTCATCGGCCGCAATCCAGCTGGGCGGTGCAATCGGTGCTGGCTGTCGCGGGTGCTGGACTTTTTGCAGTTTCCGCACTCGTCTTTACCTTCTTTAATCCCGACCTCACGGATCGCGCGCTGCGCAGCGTGATTGTCGGACTAGTCACGATCGTCTTTCTCGGCGGCGCCTGGCTTCTTGCCCGCCGATCACTGCGTTTCTCGGCCGAAGCCGTGGGTGGCCTTGGCATGGTCTTCGTCGCTCTGGACGTTTATGCGTTCTCCGAACTGGCGCCGATTGGAGTCAGCCCCTGGATTTTTGCTGCCACCGCAACATTGGGCGGCGGAGGCATCATGGTTGTCTTCTCGACGCTCGCGCGCATCCGAAGCTGGCTCTGGATCTCGCTCCTCGGACTCACCCTCGTGCCGGCGATGGTGGGATATGCGGGTATAAGCGCCCTCTCAGCAACCCTGGGGTACCTCGGAGCGGCCTTCGTCTCGCTTGCACTTCTTGGAATAATTCCTGGTCTGGCACGGCGCTTCGACGGGCCCCTCCGCGCGGAGCGTGTGACGATCGCGACGCTTCAGGTCGTTGCGACGGTGATTGTGCTGGCTCAGACCTGGTTCAATGCGGCTCACTCCGCGACCGAGTACTGGCTGGCGATCACCGCCATCTTGGGCGGCGTGGCAGTACTTGCCGCTCTCACAACAAGGCAGATCGCGAGAACCTTCTGGAGCGCCGTAACCGGCGCGGCCGGGATGGGCGCCGCCGTCAGCTTTCCGTTCGCATTCGCGTGGGGAGCAAACGACGCGGGCGTGTGGTATCTGACCGTCATCCCCGCAGCGGCAGCTTTGGCGATGCTGGCGCTGAGCGCGCTCGCTGCACGAGTGCGCACACTTCGGCGGCGAGCGTTTTTGGGCGGCGTATTCACTCTTGCCGGTGCAAGCGTGGTCTTGCCGGTTGTTCTCGCCGTACTGATCGGGGCCGCAACGGTGCTCAGTTCTCTCAGCGGCTCAGACCGCGGTGCACTGGGCCTGCTACCTAGGCATGGCGTCCTCGCGGTGGCTCTGGGTCTGGGCGCCATGTCGGTCGGTCTCGGAGCGTTCTCCGCCATCACGAGGCGCACTGGCCCCGACCCAACGGATGCTGCACAGCCTGTAGCGGCATCCGCGAAACTCGCCCGGGTCACCGGATCGCTTGCACTCTGGCTCGCCGCCATCGCCGGGCTGACTCTTGCCTGCCTGCCCGTCATTCCCGTGGCATCGCGCATCGCGATTGCCCTGCTCCTGGCCGTGATGATGAGCAGTGCGCTCGTTTCCGTTTCGCGCCTTAAAGATTCTTCCCTGAGCACTCGACTGCCCCTCGTCCTTGGCAGCCATTTCGCGGTGCTGCTGGCCATCGTCTCCTCCCTGGTCGACACTGTCGCCACCGTCTGGGCGGGCATCGCGATCGTGGCGACAATCGCTGTCATTGCGCGAGCGGTACCGGCCCCGGTGAGGTTCTTATACGTCGGCGCGGCTTACGCCTACGCGTTGTTCGTCTTTGCTGCGGCACTCGACCTGATGGGTGTGGGTTCCATTGCGATGCTCTCCCTCACCACATCTCTCGGCGGTGTCATCGCGATCGCCGCGACCTTCTTCCGTCGGGTTGCAGCCGGCGCGTGGTACGCGATCCTGGTAGTTACCGCGGTGCCGTTCGTGATCGGAGTCGTGCAGGTCGTCTTTGAACGCAGCGGGTGGACGGCGCTCTCGACCGCGCTCATCTTCGCCCTCGCGCTTACCCTTTTCAATACGCGGCGTGCCGGCGTTGGCGTTCTACTTCGCGCAATTGCTGCGGGCATGCTTGTTCCGTCCCTCGCCGTCGTCGTTGTCTGCCTTGGTGCCCAGGTACTTGTGGGTAGCGCGTCTCCGGTGACGCTGCCCGTAATCGCCGGCCTTGTCGCCTTCGTTCTCCCCAGCACGGGCCTGATCGGCACGGCCTTGGGAACGCGAAACCTGGCGGCTCGGGAGGCAAGGGTCGCCCGGATCGCGATTGAAGTATCCACCCTGCTAACCGGCGTGATCTCTGTGGCGCTCGCGCTTGCGCGCATCGCAGCGGGACTACCGACAACCTTCATCGTTCTGGTGATTCTCGGACTTGGCGCGGCAGCCACGTCCATGTGGGCAAAACGTCGCTACGGGTGGTGGCTCGCTGGTGCAGCGTTTACCGGTGCCCTCTGGTGCGTGTGGGCAATTGCCGGAATCAGCGGGCTCGAACCGTACCTGCTCCCGCCGAGCCTGGCCGCCGCTACCCTTGGGATGATTCTCACGGCACGCGGTTATCGCGCTGTGTCGCTCTATGCGACGGGCCTTATCGTTGCCGTTGCCCCGATAATCGTGATTTTGGCGGTAGCCGGCACGGGGACTTTGGCATCAGGGCCTTGGCGTGGCTATGGATTAATCGCAGCGTCCTGGTTCCTACTCGGGCTGGGCATCTTGCTTGGCCGGGGCTACACGACGCGCTGTGCGTCGCTAAGCATCTTGAAGTTGCCGACGCTGTGCGTCGCGATCGTGGCGGGGTCGGCCGGTGCGATCCAGGGTGT